>ENA-UPSB01000271-UPSB01000271.1-bioreactor-metagenome-genome-assembly--contig:-NODE-271-length-92904-cov-17.844317_pt1 | contig 92904 bp, 88 predicted proteins | sample MGYA00238182_ERZ773286 | MGnify/ENA primary metagenome ERZ773286 (study PRJEB29026, sample SAMN07631240) | bioreactor metagenome | isolation source: Switchgrass digestor | place: USA: Dartmouth... | reverse complement strand
CTCAGAAACAGATATAGTTAATTTTCAACAGGGAGCATATCTCTTTTTCGGTTGTATAGTATCGGGTAAAAATTTATGGTAATACTATATCTATTATGGAGGAGAATTAATAAACCTCAAAAGGAGGTTAATGTGGTGAGTGAGAGAAAATCAAAAATGTATGTGGACCGAAACTTTACGGTGGGGAAAGCCTCAGATAGGCTCTTTGGTTCATTTATTGAACACCTGGGTAGAGCAGTATACACCGGTATATATGAGCCTGGTCATCCCCAAGCAGACGAGAGAGGTTTTAGAAAAGATGTCATAGATTTAATTAGAGAATTGAATGTTTCTATTGTTCGCTATCCAGGGGGAAATTTCGTTTCGGGCTATAACTGGGAAGATGGAGTTGGTCCAGTAGAAAAAAGACCTAAGAAGCTCGATTTAGCATGGCGCTCCTTAGAGCCCAATGAATTTGGTACTAATGAATTTGTAGAATGGTGTGGGTTAATAGGTGCAGAGCCTATGATGTCTCTAAATTTGGGAACTAGGGGAATAGATGAAGCCCGTAATTTTGTGGAATACTGTAATCACCCGGCGATGAGCTACTATAGTGATCTGCGAAGGAGTCATGGATATGAAAAACCCCATAGTATAAAAGTGTGGTGTTTGGGGAATGAGATGGATGGTCCCTGGCAAATCGGCCACAAAACAGCTCAGGAATATGCTCGTTTGGCTGAAGAAACAGCTAAGGTTATGAAAATAATAGACCCGGATATTGAGCTGGTAGCTTGTGGGAGTTCCAACTGGCATATGCCTACTTTTGGGGAGTGGGAAGCTACTGTTCTTGAACATGCCTATGATTATGTAGAATATGTATCTTTGCATACCTATTATGATAACCTGGAAGATGATATTGAAAGCTTTTTGGCCAAATCGTTGGATATGGATTCCTATATAAAATCAACCATAGCAATTTGTGACTATATAAAAGGTGGCAAAAAAAGCAATAAGACTATAGATATTTCTTTTGATGAATGGAATGTGTGGTTCCATTCCCGAGAGCAAGATAAGAAAGTAGAACCCTGGACAACTGCTCCGCCTCTTTTAGAAGATATCTATACTTTTGAAGATGCGCTGCTTGTAGGACTAATGTTGATAACTCTCCTAAAGCATGCCGATAGAGTAAAGATAGCCTGTTTAGCTCAGTTAGTTAATGTTATTGCTCCTATCATGACTCGGAAAGGTGGGGGAGCGTGGAGACAAACTATTTTCTATCCCTTTAGGCATGCTTCAAATTATGGAAGAGGAATAGTTTTACAACCTATTATATCAAGCGATACTTATGATACAAAAGACTTTAACAATGTTCCCTATCTCGATGCTGTTCCTGTGGTTAACGAGGAAAAAGGTGAAATAGCCATATTTGCTGTGAATAGAGCGCAGAGCAAAATGAGCTTAGAATGTGAGTTAAAAGGATTTGAAGGATATTCTGTTCTTGAGCATATAGTTCTGGAAAATAGTGACCTTAAAGCAGTTAATACTGAAACAGATCCTTTTAATGTTAAACCTCATAATGGAGGAAGCGCTCATATTGAGAGGGATAAAGTTAGCGCAGAATTGTCTCCACTATCTTGGAATGTCATTAGATTAGGGAAAAGCTAAACTTAAGGGGGGAGTCATCCCCCCTTATCACCTCTGGGTAAGAGAAACCCAACTGTAGGAATTCCCTGTAGGAATTAGCTCTATTTAGAGCCCGAAGGTGTTTGACAGGAAACAGGGAAAGTTATAGAATTTCTTGCGGTGTTTTAGCCGGCGTGGCTCAATGGTAGAGCAGCGCATTCGTAATGCGCAGGTTAGCGGTTCAAATCCGCTCGTCGGCTCCACTGAAGATGGTAAACGCCACTCCTGCTTTATTTCAGGAGTGGCGTTTTTGGTTATATTTTATTTAGGCTTAGGACCTTCAGGTGGGAAAATTACTTTATCTACCGTGTAGATAATGGCATTAGAAGCAGCATAAGAACCTACCACATTGATTTTTTGGTTAACCACGATAGGCGGTTTCTCGAAAAAGACGTGGATTAAATGGCCGTTCAAAGTTTTATATTTTTCTCCGGCTCGAAAATCTTCTACTGAAAGGCGGCGAGGAATAACGTGATAAGTAAGTATCTCTTTTAAGGTTGCTTTGTTCTCCGGTTGAAGCAATCTTTCCAGTTTTCCTTCTGGAAGAGCAGCAAAAGCGTCATTGGTAGGAGCAAAAACGGTATATTCTCCCTTGTTGAGAATTTCCTCTAAGCCGGCAGCTTTGATTGCTTGGGTGAAAGTGCTTAGTTCCTCCACTTTTGAGATAGTATCCATAAAGTTGACGTAATATACAGGTTCAGATGATATAGTTTGCGCTAATGCGACACCTGCAACAAAAACCATGCTAATGACAATTACAAGCAAAACAAGAGTAGAACTCAGCTTCTTCATTTGACTTTCCCCTTTCTTTTTGATTTGTCGAAGCGTATTATAGCATAGGATTTGGAAAATAAAACAGTATAATCTAAAATATACAAAATATACTCTAAATAAAAGAATTATATAGTATAATTTTTTCTGGTTTTTTAAATTTAAAAGGAGGAAAGAAAGTGGCAAGGATTATAAAAAAAGAAGTTCTTACCCCCCAGATTAAACTTATGGTGATTGATGCCCCCTGGGTAGCTCGTAAAGCCAAACCTGGCCAATTTGTAGTTTTGCGCATCAACGAACAAGGAGAGCGCATTCCCTTAACCATTGCTGATTTTGACTCGCAGGAAGGAACGGTTACTATCATTTTCCAAGAGGTAGGTAAAACTACGATGATGTTAGGGGAACTGGAAGAGGGAGATGAAATTTTAGATTTCATAGGACCTTTGGGAAAAGAAATCGAAGAAAAATATTTTGGCCATATAGTTTGTGTAGGAGGAGGAGTAGGCATTGCTCCCACTTATCCCAAGGCACGAGCTTTTAAAGAGAAAGGCAATCGAGTTACTTCTATTATTGGGGCTCGCAGCTCTAACCTTCTTTTCTGGGAAGATGAAATGCGAAAAGTGAGTGATGAACTTTTTGTTACTACTGACGATGGAACATACGGAGAAAAAGGGTTTGTTACTCAGGTCTTAGAGCGGGTTGTGAACAAAGATAAAGTAGATTTAGTGGTAGCAGTAGGTCCGGTAATGATGATGAAAATGGTGAGCCTTTTAACCGCAAAGTATTCCATTCCCACTCTGGTGAGCCTTAATCCTATAATGGTGGATGGAACAGGAATGTGTGGTTGTTGTCGGGTAACAGTGGGAGGAAAGTGCAAGTTTACCTGCGTAGATGGTCCAGTTTTTGATGGTCATCAGGTAAACTTTGATGAGTTGATGGCTCGCCAGCGAATTTATTTAGAAGAGGAAAAACGAGCAGCAGATGCTTGGTTAATGGAAAAAGAAAAGGAGGAAGCTACCTACCATGTCTCCTGAACGTCCTTCCCGACCTAAGATGCCTCAGCGGCCCCCGCGTGAGCGCATCAAAGATTTTAACGAAGTTCCTCTGGGGTTACAAGAAGAAGCAGCAGTAACAGAGGCTCGTCGTTGTATTCAATGTAAAAAACCTACCTGTGTTAAAGGGTGTCCGGTGGAAATTGATATTACTGGTTTTATCAAGCTTCTCTCACAGGGTAAATTTGATGAAGCTATTGCCAAAATAAAGGAGAAAAACAGTCTCCCGGCTATATGCGGAAGAGTGTGTCCTCAGGAAGACCAGTGTGAAAGTCAATGCATCTTGGGTAAAAGAGGACAACCCATTGCCATTGGGTACTTAGAGCGCTTTTTAGCTGATTATGAAAGAGAAAAGGGAGTAAAAGCTCCTTCTCTTCCTCCCCCTCGAGAGGGAAAAGTAGCAGTAATTGGCTCAGGCCCTGCGGGTTTAACTTGTGCTGGAGATTTAGCCAAGATGGGTTATAAAGTTACCATTTTTGAAGCTCTGCATGCGCCAGGCGGAGTTTTAGTTTATGGTATTCCGGAATTCCGTCTTCCCAAGACTATTGTGGCCCAAGAAGTCGATTATGTGCGGTCTTTGGGAGTAGAGGTAGAAGTGAGCCGGGTGATAGGTAAAACTTTTACTTTGGAGGACTTAAAAGACGAAGGATACCAGGCTTTCTTTATCGGTACAGGAGCTGGTCTTCCCTCCTTTTTGGAAGTTCCGGGAGAAAACTTGAACGGTATCTACTCTGCCAATGAATTTCTTACTCGCTCCAACTTGATGAAGGCTTATCTCTTTCCTCGCTATGACACCCCTTTAAAAGTGGGACAAAGAGTGGCAGTTATTGGAGGAGGAAATGTGGCCATGGATTCGGCTCGAACGGCTCTCCGTCTGGGAGCAGAAGAAGTATGTCTGGTGTATCGGCGTACTAAAAAGGAGATGCCCGCTCGAATTGAAGAGGTAGAAAGAGCAGAAGAAGAAGGAGTAAACTGTATCATTTTAACTAATCCGGTCCGTTTTTTAGGTAATGAAAATGGTTGGGTGACGGGCATTGAATGTATTCAAATGGAATTGGGAGAGCCGGATGAGTCGGGAAGAAGGAGACCTGTTCCCATCCCCGGTTCAGAGTTTGTCATTCCTATTGACACCGTGGTGGTAGCTATAGGACAAGGTCCGAACCCTCTGCTTTTGGAAAGTATTCCCGATTTACAATTGAATAAAAGAGGTTACATCGTTGCTGACCCAGAAACCGGAGCTACCAGTTTACCGGGAGTTTTCGCTGGAGGCGATATAGTAACTGGAGCGGCTACGGTGATATCGGCTATGGGGGCAGGCAAAAGGTCAGCCCAAGCGATAGATCGTTTTTTAACTGACCCCAATAGTTTTCCCCAATGGAGGTAATAAAATGAAAGAAGCAGAAGTTGTAGTTATTGGAGGAGGTCCGGCAGGGTATGCTGCAGCTACTCGAGCGGGACGAGAAGGATGGGAAACCATCCTTGTAGAAGGAAGAGAATTAGGAGGAACATGCCTTAATCGAGGATGCATTCCTACTAAAGTCTTTTTTAAGTCTCAAGAAGTAGCCAATCTGGTAAAAAGAGCACCAGATTTTGGAATAAAAGCAGATTTTCAAGGAATTGATTGGGAAACAGTCTTGAGCCGAAAGAATCGGGTGGTAAAACAACTAACCAGCGGAGTCCAATTTCTCCTGAAGAAGGGTAAGGTAGAGATAATAAAAGGTTTCGCCTCCTTTCTGGACTCTCATACTGTAAGGGTAGAAAAGGAAGGAGGAGAAAAGGAGGAAATCCGGGGTAAGTATATAATTTTGGCTAGTGGTTCACGTTCTGCCGCTCTCCCGGTAGAAGGAGCTAATTTAGAAGGAGTAATCGATAGCGATCAAGCACTGGAACTTTCTTCTCTTCCTGAGAGTTTGGTAGTGGTGGGGGGAGGAGTTATAGGGATGGAGATGGCCTGCATCTTCAATGCTTTTGGAGTTAAGGTAGAAGTAGTGGAAATGATGCCCAAAATCCTTCCTCCAGTGGATGAGGAAATAACTAACCTTCTCACTCAGCTGGTAGAAAAAAGAGGAATGAAAGTTCATGTCAATGCTCAGGTGAAGAAAATTCATCGCTCAGGGAACTTGCGAGTAACCTTTCTTCAAAAGGGAGAAGAAAAAGAGGTAGAGGGAGATTATGTTTTGGTAGCTACCGGGAGAGTGCCTCAGGTAGAAAATTTAGGGATAGAAAACTTGGGTTTAAAAATGGAAAACCGAGGTGTTTGGACGGATGAATTTTTGCGTACCTCTATCCCTTACCTTTATGCCCCAGGAGATGTCAATGGGAAATATCTCTTAGCTCATGTAGCTTATAAAGAGGCAGAAGTAGCAATAGGTCATATCAAAGGAGAGAAGGAGAAAATAAACTATAAAGCAATACCCAATTGCATTTTTTCTTTTCCAGAAATAGCTTCTGTGGGATTAACAGAGAAAGAGGCAGAAGCACAGGGGTATGAGGTTAAAGTGGGGAGATTTCCCTTTCGAGCAAACGGTAAAGCTCTGATTGAGGGGGAAACTGAGGGTTTGGTAAAAATAGTCAGCGAAGCTAAAAATGGAGAGATACTAGGAGTCCATATTTTAGGACCTCATGCTTCAGATTTGATTGGAGAAGCAGTTTTGGCTCTAAATTTAGAATGCACTCCGCAGGAAATAGCTGAAACCATCCATCCTCATCCTACTCTCTCGGAAGCTTTAATGGAAGCAGCTCAAGGAGTTTTTTCCTCTCCTCTTCATTTCTCTTAAAGGAAGGTTAGATGGCGCTTAAGAAGTTACCTCTTTCTGATTTTCATCGCTCCTTAGGGGCTCGAATGGGGGTATTTTCTGGTTGGGAGATGCCTCTTTATTATCGTAGTATCCGGGAGGAGTATTTTAGCTGTATCAATAGTTGTGGACTCTTTGATATTTCCCATCTGGGAAAATTTTTTCTGCGAGGCAAAGAGGTAACTTCTTTTTTGGATTATGCTACTTGCCGCCAAGTGTCTAAGGTTAAGGAGGGAAAAGGGAAATACACTTTTTTTCTCAACTGGCGAGGGGGAATAGTAGACGGAACGACTATCTTCAGAGAAAAAGAAGAGTGGATTTTGGTTTCCAATGCTGGAGCACGGGAAAAACTTTTCCACTGGCTCGATTATCTGATAAAGAATCAGAAATGGGAGGTAGAAGTAGAAGATGTAACGGAAAAAAAGACGTTTTTTGCTCTGCAAGGTCCTCAAGCCCAGCAAATAGTGAGGCAATTGTTCCCGGTTCCCAATGATAATTGGCCAAAGTTTTCTTTCCGGCAATTCTCTCCTGGGTTTCGAATAATCCATCTTGCTTTTTCTCGAGAAGATGGGTTTGAGATAATGAGCGATGTATCTTTGGGTTTGGAATGGTGGAAAAAACTGGTAGAAGAGGTGGAAAGACGAGGGGGTGCGTTATGTGGGTTAGGAGCAAGAGATCTCTTGCGCTTTGAAGCCACTTTTCCTCTTTATGGTCAGGAGATAGATGAGACCACTACTCCCTTGGAGTTGGGAAGAGAGGACCTTATAGATTGGGAGAAAGATGATTTTATTGGTAAAAAGCCCCTTCTTTTAGAAAAGGAAGAAGGTTCGAAAAAGAAGCTGGTGGGATTAGAAATTTTAGGACGGAGAATCCCTCGTTATGGTTATCCCCTTTACACGAAAGAAGGGATGCCTTGTGGTTATGTGACCAGTGGTAACTATTCTTTTTCCTGGCATAAAGTTTTAGCTCTGGGGTTTGTCAACCCTATCTATGGTGTAGAAGGAAATACCTTGCTGGTAGCTGCACCCTGGACTAAGCTGGAAGCAAGAATAATAGGCTTACCTTTTGCGAAAGGAGGTTTATCGATATGAATATTCCTGATGGTTTACTTTATACCCGAGAGCATTTTTGGGTAAAAAAGGAAGGTGTAGTTATTTGTGGGATTACTGATTATGCTCAAAATGAGTTAGGAGATGTAGTATTCGTGGAGTTACCGGATGTGGGTAAGAAAGTAAAAAAAGGAGATAGAATAGGAGAAGTGGAGTCCATAAAAACAGTTTCCTATTTATACGCTCCTCTTTCTGGAGAAGTGATAGAAGTAAACAAAGAATTAGATAAGAAGCCAGAACTAATCAATCAAAGTCCTTACGGAGAGGGTTGGATTTGTAAAATTCAACCGGAAAACGAAGAGGAATTTAAAAATTTGATGAATAAAGAGGAATACGAAGCCTTTCTTAAAACCCAATGACAAGAGTAGTTAGAGCTCTCATTGATCCTCCTCTCTCTGGTTATGAAAATATGAGTAGAGATGAGGCGCTCCTGGAGACAGGCTCTTTGGATACTCCTTTGACCGTGCGTTTCTTTGAGTGGAGAGAGAAAACCCTCTCGGTGGGGAGATTCCAAAAAACCACAGAAATAGATTTTGAATACCTTAAAACTAAAAACCTTCCTTTGGTGCGCCGACCCACTGGGGGAAGAGCTATTTTACATGATAAGGAAGTTACTTTCAGTTTGTTTATCCCTTCTGTTTCTTTTAAGCAACATACTTTTTATTATGAGGAACTGCAAAAAGTTCTAACTCGGATGATGGAAAAAATGGGTATAAAAGTAGATAAAAAAGTAGAATCAGGCCTGTATACTTCTTCTCCTTATTGCTTTTCTATCCATGTTTCTCACGAGATAATGGTAGGGGGAAAGAAAATTATGGGAGTAGCTCAGGCTCGAGGAGAGAAAGGTAATCTCTTTCAGGCCTCTTTTGTTTTAGAAGCAGATAGAGAAGAGATTGCCTCTTGTTTTAAAGAAAGAGAAAAAGTTAAAAAAGAGCTGGAAAGTAATTTTCTTCCTCTGGGCGAGATTCTTTCTCCTTTACCGGAGAAACAGGAAATTTACCAATTACTTTTAAAAAGCTTAAAAGAAGAGTGGGGCGTAGAGGTAGAAGGGGGGAAGTGGGGGGCTGATGAGTTACAAAAAGCAGGAGAGCTTTTTTCTACCAAATATTATCCGGATTCTTCGTATCACACCGAAAGATAATCACCGAATTTATTTTTACCTCTTGCCAAAATCAGCTTTACCTATTAAAATAGAAAAGCACGGGGTCGTGGTGTAGCCTGGCCTAACACGTCAGCCTGTCACGTTGAAGATCGCGGGTTCAAATCCCGTCGACCCCGCCAAAGTGGTTTTGAGTATGCCGAGATAGCTCAGTAGGTAGAGCGAAGGACTGAAAATCCTTGCGTCCCCAGTTCGACTCTGGGTCTCGGCACCATAATGAGCGGAAGTAGCTCAGGTGGTAGAGCATCACCTTGCCAAGGTGGGGGTCGCGGGTTCAAATCCCGTCTTCCGCTCCATCGAGGGCGGCATAGCCAAGCGGCTAAGGCAGAGGACTGCAAATCCTTCATCCTCGGTTCAAGTCCGAGTGCCGCCTCCAAAAAATATTGTATTTAATGGGCGACTAGTTCAGAGGAAGAATGCTTCCTTGACGCGGAAGAGGCCACTGGTTCGAGTCCAGTGTCGCCCACCATAAATAGATAAAATGATCTACGGCCCCCTTCTTTAGCGGTTTTCGTCTTTAGATATTTTTCCAACAACCTCAATTTTATTTGACATTTTAGGGAATTTTATATAGTATCTATTTGGTTATATTATTTGAATAGTGATCAAGAGAACCTGCGGTGAGGAAAATTTTCTGAAACCAAGGGTAGAAAATATTTAATGCTTGGTTCTACCTCAACCGTAGGGCCAGGCATTATTTTTTTGGGAAAGGAAGGCGAGAAGAATGAAAGTTCAGGAATGGATGGACAGCATCGTTAAGGAAGAAGAAAACGAAAAGTTCTTAGAGGGGGGAAGAGACTTTATAAACGATGAAGAAATAGAAAAGCTGTTGCAGAAAAACCGTAACCCCGAGCCCCAAAGAGTGCGAGACATCATTGCTAAATCGCTATCTCTTGAGCGCCTGGAGCCTGAAGAGACTGCTACGTTATTAAATGTAGAGGATGAAGAGCTGTGGGAAGAGATGTACCGGGCAGGAGGAGAGATAAAAAGAAGTGTTTATGGAGATAGGATAGTAACTTTTGCTCCTCTTTACTGCAGTAATTTCTGTGTTAACAATTGCCAGTATTGTGGTTTCCGCCGGGAAAATGATTTGCAAAAAAGACATCGTTTGACTTTAGAAGAAGTGAGGAAAGAAACCGAGGTTTTAGTGTCCTTGGGGCATAAGAGATTGGTAGTGGTCTATGGAGAGCACCCTATCTCTGACGCCGACTATATTGCGAGCACCATTCAAACCATTTATGATACTAAAGTGGGGAATGGAGAAATTAGAAGAGTAAATGTCAATGCTGCTCCTATGGATGTGGCCCGGTATAAGATTCTAAAAGAGGTGGGTATTGGGACTTTCCAGGTTTTCCAGGAAACTTATCACCATGAAACTTATCGACGGCTTCACCCCTCAGGAATAAAGTCCAACTACCAATGGAGATTATATGCTCTCCATCGAGCTCAAGAAGCAGGAATTGATGATGTGGCTATTGGAGCTCTCTTTGGCTTATACGATTGGAAGTTTGAAGTGATGGGGCTTCTTTATCACACCATCGATTTAGAAAAACATTTTGCTGGAGTTGGCCCTCATACTATATCTTTCCCTCGCTTAGAGCCAGCAGTCAACACTCCTTTAGTGGAAGAAACCAAATACCGGGTGTCTGACCGAGACTTTAAACGTCTGGTTACCGTTATCAGACTTTCTGTGCCTTACACCGGGATGATACTCACTGCTCGAGAGCCAGCTCACATCCGACGAGATGTGATTCCGGTGGGGTGCACCCAGATTGATGCCTCCACTCGTATTGGTATTGGAGCTTATAGTGATAGCCAGAGTGAGCAGGAGTTAGAGCGTCAACAGTTTCAAATTGGAGACCCTCGTTCTTTAGACGAAGTAATTCGGGAGTTGGCCCAAATGGGGTATATCACTTCTTTTTGCACTGCCGATTATCGTTGTGGAAGGACTGGAGAACACTTTATGGAAATAGCTAAAAAAGGTAAAATCCACTATTTCTGCATTCCTAATGCCATTTTGACTTTTAAAGAATATCTAGAAGATTATGCCTCTCCTCAAACTAAAGAGATAGGAGAAAAAGTCATCCAAGAGCACCTATCTAGCCTTAAAGATGGGATAAAACCTAAAGTAGAAGAATATTTACAGAGGATTGAAAAAGGTGAAAGAGACTTACGAGTTTGAGAAGTGGATTAAACAAATAGAGGAAAAGGTACAGGGACTTTATAGAGAAGAGAAGCTGGGAGTGATAGCCGAAGAAATCTACTCTCGCTATGGCGTGAGGGTATGGTTCAGTGAGATTTTAGGAAAAAGGTGGTCGCATATTGCGGGGTGGGGAGGATACGACCCCACCCCCATCCATCAGATTCTTCTCTCTCCTCGCTATGGTGTGACCATAGGAGGAGATGAAATTCCAGAGGCAGAAAGAGAAGCTCTCCTCTCTTTTATTAAAAAAGAGCTTCCTAATTAGCTTTTTATCTTCTCCACTATTTCTAAAGTCTCTCCCATTGGTCCAGAAAAATAGGCGTATTTGAACTCTCCACTTTGGGTGGGAGGGAGAGTGAACTTTACTCCCTTTTTCATTAGCTCTTTATAGGTTGCTTCTACGTTAGAAGTGGCCAGAGCCAGATGAAAAGAGGCAGAGAAGTTAAGTTCTTTTTCTTCTGGCCGATGAGGAGCGATGACCTCCAGCTGAGTGTTTCCTAAAGAGAGGAAAACAATATCCGATTGCTCTCCTGCGTCATAAAATCGCTCCTTCACTTCCAGCCCTAAAATACCACAATAAAAATCGAGAGTTTTATCCAAGTCATTGGTTTTGATGGCTGCATGGTGTAAACCTTGAAAGTTCATAAGTTTCCTCCTATCTTATTATAGTTAACCGCAATACAGCCTGCGGCGCAAACTTTAAAGGCCAAAGAACAATAAAGGGGAGTACCCCTTTATAAACCCCCGAAAAGCAAAAGGGAAAAGAAAGACTTAAAAACAAAAGACTACTGAGGGAGAAAACATCCCTCAGTGGGGTAAACTCCCTCATAATCCCGACTATAGGGGGAAAAGACCCCCTATAACCCCCAGACACACAAAAACTCAAAAATAACAATATAAAAAACTCACAAAAACCTAAAAGACTGAAAACTAAAACTACGGGGAAGAAAAGATTTCCCTCTATAGGGGGAAAAGACCCCCTATAACCCCCAGACACACAAAAACTCAAAAATAACAATATAAAAAACTCACAAAAACCTAAAAGACTGAAAACTAAAACTACGGGGAAGAAAAGATTTCCCCGTATAACCCCCTAAGAAAATAAAAACCTGAAAAAACTAAGGAAGTTATAGTATTCCTTGCTGTATGACCATTTCCCATTTTTAAGCTGCCGATATAATTTGCTTTTTAAAGTTTTAACAGTTTAACCAACTTTGTGGGATACTATAACTTCGCTACTGAATTTCCTATACTTGGTAATCACTTTTTCTTTTAAAACTTCAAATTCTCCTGAAAGCCGGATATCTTCGGAAGAGCTACCTACCATAACTTCAAAAACCCCTGGCTCCACCGTGAGCCTCATAAACTCATCGTAAAAAGCTAATTGCTCGGGAAAGAGAGTGAAAATAATTTCCTTCTCTTCATCGGCCTGGAGGGTAAAGCGCTTAAATCCTTTGAGTTCCTTTACCGGCCGCTCTACTGAAGCTACTCGGTCGTGAATATACAGTTGCACTACTTCGTCTCCCGCTCGACTCCCGGTGTTTTTAACTTTAAAGCTTATCTTAACTCCTTCTAAAGATTTAACCTGAGGAGGAGTAATTTTTAAGTCAGAGTAAGAAAACTTAGTATAGCTCAAACCATGTCCAAAGGGGAAAAGAGGTTGGGCATCAGTATTTATATAGTCATTAAAGGAAGAAGGTTTCCGATTGTAATAAACTGGAATCTGTCCTACGCTTTGGGGGAAAGAAATGGGGAGCTTCCCTCCCGGGTTATAATCACCGAATAGCACATCGGCTATAGCATTTCCTCCTTCTTCTCCCGGATACCAGGCTTCTAAAATGGCGGGGATATTTTCTTTTTCCCACTTGATAGAAAGGGGCCGACCATTAACCAGAACTAAAATTAGGGGTTTTCCGGTTTCCCTAAGAGCTTGAAGGAGCTCCTTTTGCCTTCCGGGGAGGTCTAAATCTACCCGGTCGCTTCCCTCTCCTGAAATAGAAGTTTTAAAGAGACCGCTATTTTCTCCCATAACTGCGATAATAACCTCAGATTGCGCTGCTATTTTCAGTGCTTCTTCGAAACCATCGCCAGATGTATCTAGAAGGTCACATCCCTGAGCATAAAGCACTTTAGTGTTTGCAGAAACTTTATTTTTTATTCCTTCCAGCACGCTTATCGTCTCCACTGCATCTTCTTCGGTAATTTCTTCTCCTTTCCATTTTCGCACACTGGGGATGTGCACAGTATAACTGTAGTCTCCATGTAAATTTCTAGTGCTATGGGCATTAGGTCCTATAACTGCTATTGTTCCTGAGTCTTTTTTCAGGGGTAGAATACCCTCGTTTTTAAGAAGAACCATAGATTTTCGAGCTACCTCCCGGGATAGCTCTCGGTCTTGCGGGGTGTCAAAAGATTCCTTCACTTTTTGGGGGTCTATCTCTATGGCTTCTCTCTCTTTGAGCCTCAGGAGGGATTTTACTTCTAATATTCTTCTAACTGATTCATTTATCACTTCTTCAGAAATCAACCCTTCTTGCACTGCGAGAAGTAGTGGTTCTCCATAACAATCGGCATCCGGAAGCTCAATATCTATTCCTGCTTCCAAGGCTTTTATGGCTGCTTCTTGAGTGCTTTCAGCTACTCGGTGGAAATTTTCCAGCATTCTTATGGCTTCATAGTCAGAAACCACTAGTCCTTGAAAACCCCATTCCTCGCGCAGAATTTTAGTTAAGAAGAATCGAGAAGCAGCACAGGGAATACCATCTATCTCATGATAGGCATTCATAACTGAACCTGCTCTGGCTTCTCTTACCGCCACTTCAAAAGGAAAGAGAAATACTTCTCTTAATTCTCGTTCTGAGGCTCGAGCAGGAGCTAAATTCCTTCCTCCTTCTGAGATTCCATAAGCGGGAAAGTGCTTGGCAGTAGCGATAATACCTGATTCAAAATCTTCTCCCTGGAGACCTTTTATATAAGCAGAAGCCATTCGAGAAACGAGATAAGGGTCTTCCCCGAAAGTTTCTTCTGTTCTTCCCCAGCGGGGGTCACGAGGGATATCAAGAACTGGAGATAATCCCTGGTGAGCACCTAAAGCTCTCATTTGCTTTCTTATTGCTGATGTGACCTGGTAGATAATATCGGGGTCAAAAGTACTACTCATACCTATAGCCTGAGGAAACACAGTTGCTCCCCAGGCGGTAAAGCCGCTTAGACATTCTTCGTGAATCATAGCCGGGATCCCGAGACGGGTTTCTTCTCTCAAGAATTTCTGGATTTCGTTACCTATCTCCGCTGCTTTTTCGGGCTTCATATTTACCCCACCAGCTATTCTGGTTATCTGCCCTATACCATTTCTTAATAATTCCTGAGCTTTTTCTCGAGAAAATTGACCATTTTCCAGCAGTCGGTGGGCATGAATAGAGCCCAGCTGAGCTACTTTTTCTTCTAAGGTCATACGAGAGAGTAAATCACTTACCGATTGGGTTACAGTTTTCATAAAACTAACCTCCTCTTTAATTTAAAACACAAAATTTTAGCTTGAGAGCTGCATTACAAGTTATTTTGTGTATTTGTGGCACTTTACTACTACTCCATTCACAGAAATGCCTTCTGGTGTTTTTTGCTTACATATTTCTTGAACTTCTGGACACCTTCCGGCGAATTTGCACCCTGATCGGAGATATTCTTCTTTTTCCTCCCCAAAAGTAATTGATGTTTTATAGCGCTCTTGGGGATCCGGTTTGGGAATGGATTCGAGAAGGAGCTTGGTATAGGGGTGTTTGGGGTTTCCCAGAACTTCTTCTACCGGTCCAGTTTCTACTATATTTCCTCGAAACATTATCCCTATTCTATCGCTCACATAATAAGCAGTCGCCAGATCATGAGTGATGTAAATCACACTTACTCCCAAAGAATCACTCAATTTACGAAACAGGTTAACTATGGACATCCGCAAGGAGGCATCTACCATAGAAACTGGCTCATCAGCCACTAAAAGAAAAGGGTTAGTTAAGAGAGAACGAGCAATTGAAGCCCTCTGCAGTTGTCCTCCAGAAAGCTCGCCAGGGTATTTTCCCGCAATTTCTGAGAGAGAAAGACCTACCTGTTGGAGTTTTTCTTCGATTAAAACTGATGCCTTTCTTCTTTCTTTATCTAACTGATAGTTGTGGATAGTCTCAAAGAAATAGCATTCCACTTTACGTAAGGGATTAAAGGTTTCAAAAGGATTTTGAAAAACTGCTTGTACTTCTTTAAACCAGGCTTTTTTATCCTGGAATTCTTCTATTTTTCGGTTTTGATATCTAATTTCTCCCGAAGTGGGAGGCTCAAAACCCAGAATCATTCGGGCGGTAGTAGTTTTCCCACAGCCACTTTCTCCCGCTAAAGTAAAAATCTCGGCGGGCTTCACGGTAAAAGAAATTTGATCTACCGCTTTTATCCTAAGCCGAGAAAATAGGCTCCCCAAAGAGAAGACTTTAGTAAGATTCTTGACCTCAAGAACAGCTGACATAATTATCCCTCCTCAAAAAGCAGGCTACCCTGTGGCCGGTATTAACCTTTACTAACTCTGGTACATCCTGAAAACAAAGGGAAAAAGCTTGGGGACAGCGAGGATGAAATAGGCAACCTGGTGGGGGATCTACAAGAGAAGGCGGACTTCCCGGTGCACTTTCTCGGGTAGCTTTATCACCAATTTTAGGTAAAGAGTGGATTAGATACTGGGTATAAGGATGGAGGGGATGGTTAAAAATATCTTCGGTAGAGCCTTCTTCCATGATTTTACCCGCATACATGATGGCCATTCTAGTAGCAATATTGGCATGAATGCCCATATCATGAGTTACTAAAATTATAGTGTTTTGAAGCTCTTTTTGAATATCTTGCATAAGTTGGAGCACTGCTCGTTGGGCTACCACATCCAAAGCCGTAGTGGGTTCATCAGCCAAAATAATACGGGGTTTAAGCAAAGTAGAAAGAGCAATAGCTACTCTCTGTCTCATTCCTCCAGACAATTGGTGGGGGTAAGCGTCTAAAATCTGATGAGAGAGACCCAAGTTCTTAAGATGATGGCGAGCCAGGGAAAGCAATTCCTCCTTATCATGTCCTTGGACATGACTTTCCAAAAAATCCAAGAAGGTAACCTTTAACTTTTTAACCGGATTGAAAGCACTCATAGAACCTTGGGGAATATAAGAAATATATGACCAACGTAATTCTCTTTTTTCTCTTTCAGTAAGCAAAAGAGCGTCTATGTATTTACCATTTACATAGTAATATACTTTTCCTTCAAATATTCTCAGGGGAGGCTCGATATTGGTAAAAAGAACCTTAAGCAAAGTAGTTTTACCACAGCCACTTTCTCCGGCGATGCCGTAGACCTCGTTTTCGGGGATTTGTAGGTTAACTCCATTAACCGCCTTAACTATTCTTTTTTTTCCCAAGACTTCTAAGACATAAAATGCTTGTAGATTTTCTGCTCTAATTATTTCATTCATCTTCACTTTGCTCCTATTCTTTGAATGCGCATCCGGGGGTCAAGATATTCACTCACGCTTACCGATAACCAATAGAGAGCAACCAGAAGCAATATAGTTAAAACTAAAGGGGTTAGTATCCACCACCAGTGTCCTAAGAGTATGGCCTGATAGCTGATAGCCCATTGAAGTGTGGTTCCCAGGGTAGGAATTTCTAACCGAACTAAGCCTAGAATAGCCAGCACGATTTCCATACCAATTGCCCAACCTATATTATTAATAAGAGTGGAAAAAATGAGAGGCATGGTAAAGGGTAGGTACTCTTTGTTAACGAGAGATAATGTTCCGTTTCCGGAAAGAATTGATGTTTGTGTGAATTCCCTCTCGCGTAAACTCAAAACCTGTGACCGAATAGTTCTAGCGTCCCAAGCCCATCCAAAAAAAGCCAAAAGAAGACCAGTGTTTACTAAAGTCATAGCATCTCGCAATAACATTGCTACCATAACTAGAATCAAAAATAGAGGAATCACTAAAAGTCCGTCAGAAATTCCCATAAGAATTCTGTCGGTGAGGCCTCCCTTGTATCCGGAGGTGAATCCCACTAAGATAGCAACAATCCTCGAGAGTAATCCTGCAATCAGGGCGATAACAAACGAATTTCTTATGGCAAAGGTGGCTTCCCAAAAGACATCTTGGCCTTTAGAATTAGTCCCCAAGATGTGAGGCCACGAAGGAGGTCTATCCCGAGGGACCTGCAACCATTCAATAGGGTCATAAGGCGAAAAAAACGAAGCAATGGCCAGAAATACCAACAAACATAAAACGATAAAACCAATGGTGAACCGATAATCTTTAAACAGGTCTTTTAATATTCCCATATCTTCCTCACCTATGCCGAATTCGAGGGTCAAGTAGTGGATAAATTAGATCCAAAACTAGCACTGCTGTCGCAATGGTCAAAATAGAGAGAGTGGTGATTCCCATTACCAGATTGTAATCACCCCGGGTTACTCCCCGATAGAGTAAAAGTCCCATTCCCGGGTAGGAAAATACCATCTCTACTATCAGAACACCACTAAAAACTTGTCCTAAGGCAAGAGTAAGCTGGGTAATTTGGGGAAGCATGGCATTGGGCAAAACATATCGAGAAATGATAAATCGTTCCTTCACTCCTCCTGCTTGAGCATACTGTATAAAATCTTCTCTCTTTACATTTTGCACTAATAGTTTCATTTGCTGAAACCAACTTGTCCCTCCTAGGATCACCAAGGTTAAAGCTGGAAGAAAAGAATAATGTAAAACACGAAGGACAAAATCAAGATTTAAAGTCGTTCTCCTACCCAAAACAATTCCCCCCACTGGGAAAAGCGGCCAGACATAAGCAAACAAAATGAGTACTAGAATACCAAATACGTAATGAGGAATGGGTCTGATAACCATAATAATGGAATCTAAGACTTTTGACCAGTGTTTTTGGGAAAAATATCCAGCTATGCCTCCCAATAAATTTCCCAGAATCCACGATAATAAAGTTGAAGTAACAAATAGGCCCATAGTCCAGGGGAGGTATATTCTGAGAAGATCTGATACCGGAGTTGGAAATTGAAACAGGGAAGGACCAAAATCGAGAGTAAAAACTCTTTTCCACATAGTAATGTATTGCTCGAAGAGGCTCCCTTTCAGGCCGTACAGTTCTTCAAGACTTTCCATCAAACTTTTAACTGCGGTGGGGTCTAAGGAACCTCCTTGGACCTGTATTTGGGCAATCATTTCTAAAACCGGGTCTTGGCCAGCAAGGCGAGGAATGAAAAATACCGCAGTAATTCCACAAAAAACCACTAGTAAGTACTGTACAAGTCTGGGGAAAAGGTAGTCTCTTATAAATTTCATGATAACCCTCCTTCTTTCGGTTTCCTGGCGGATATCCGCCAGGAAACCTCATAAGCGATTAATGGCTCTCTTGGGGTTGCAAGAATGGAAGCATGTATTTGAGATTTGGCCAATGCTGATAGGGCTGGGTGTAGGGATTTTCAGCTCCCGGATAGTTCGTCCAATAATACTCATCCCATGCCACAGGACCACAATATCCATATGTTGGGATGGTAGGCATCTCCTCCAGCACTACTTTTAAACCTTCAATGCCCAGTAGACGGGTTGTTTCAACATCGGCAAAGGGATCGGTAGCTTCCAATTTTTCAATAATTTCGTCCAATCGAGGGTCAGACCAACGCGCTCCGCCTCCAGGACCAAGAGCGATGGATTGCCCGATTGGAGTTAGGAGACGTGAATGCCAGGGGTCAAAAGTTCTCGACAAATCCACACCGGCGCCCCATGGTTCAGCCGCTGGCCATTGAGAGGAAACTTCGAACTCTCCATTTAGAATTAAGCTTTCAAACGCCTCAGTTGCATTTACTGTAGCATCAATCCCAAATTTTCTCCATTGTTCGGCTGCTGCTGTAGCATTTCTATATTGATGATGTACAGGACTGGGATTTGACACAATAGAAATTTTCCAGGGAGAGCCATCAGGTAGGTACCATTTACCATCTTCACCTCGGGTGAAACCATTTTTCTTAAGCAGTTTTTCGGCAGCCTCGGGAGCATACTTCCACCACCCCATGCCAAACAACTCCTGGATGGCTGTAGGATCTTCTGGAACAGGGAAACCTCTTTCCTTGGCAGCTTCTGCAATTTTTTGGGGAATTTCAGGATCATAAGGTTTAAACTTCTCTCCGTTACCCAGATCAAGCTCAAATTCTTTTAGCCACTCTTCCATTGGAACAAAAAAAGCCTCTTTATAGGCTGGAACAGGTGGAAGATGGATAGGACTTACGGGAGCCATTAAATCAAAAGCTACGGCCATATAATCCACCATATTGATGGCTAAAGCCAATGCCCACCGTACTTCTTTTAGATTGTAGGGCTCCACCATGGAATTGAACATGATGCCAGTAATGCAAGGATCGATATTCACTACCCAGGGCCATTCTTTTCGCCATCCTCGAGCAGTATCACTTTTCTCTAAAACTGCTCGGAGCCCTTCGGGGGTATGTTGAGCCATATCCAATTCATGGCGGAGTTGAGCAAGGATTCTACTCTCTTCACTTTCAAACGCTTGGAAAAGAACATATTTGGGCTTCGGTTCTCCAAAAAGCATCCCGGTAGGAGTCCTATCCCAATCTTCTCTTCGCTCCCATAGAGTCCAAAAACCAGCTGGGTCGTAGTCATACAAGGTATATGGTCCGCAAGCAACCGGAGGGTTAAACTCGAAGGTTAATGGGTCTTCTACTTTATCGAAGATGTGCTTGGGCATAATTCGTAGACATCCCCACCGATCTAAAAAGTGAGTGTGGAATCTAGAATTAGGCACTTTAAGATTTACTATGACAGTGTAGTCATCAGTCTTTTCTACTTTTTCTACAAGTTCAGCCATCGGCCCATGATAGGGTAACCCTGCTAGGCGCATGTGAAGGTCAATGGTAAAAACTACGTCATCAGCAGTCAGGGGAGTATTATCACTCCAGTAAACACCTTGACGTAGTTTAATGGTCATCTGAGTAAAATCTTCATTATAAATGGGAAGCTCAGCTGCTAATCCGGAGATAATCTCGCCGGTAGCATAATCTACTGTCCAGAGGGGCTCTAAAAGCAACTGCTGTATTCCTCGATCTTGCCAGCGCCAACCTGCCCAGAGATTAAAATTACTTGGTGTTCCCACCCGGCCCGTCAGTTGGTCAACTATCAGCGTCTCTTCTCGGGGAATTCCCGGTGGCAGCTGAGCCAGGGCAGCAAAAGAAAACATCAAAGCTAACCCTAAAACCATGAATGTGAAAACCAACCATTTGCGTTGCATAAAATTTTACCTCCTCCCTCAAATTAAAAAACTTTTTCCTTAAAACATTCTCACACCTTTTGCCACGTTTATAAGATTGTTTCACAAAATTCTGGATAAACTAAGTCTGTTTCCTAAACACCGTTTTGCTCTATTAACCTGCATGGTAAAACAATTCCCTTTTCCTCACCTCCTCTTATTCTCTCTGCTAAAAGTTCAGCGGCAACTTTCCCCAGCTCTCCTAAGGGTTGCTCTACTGTGGGGAGGGGTGGGTCAGTGTACTTGACTGCTTCGATTCCATCAAAGCCGATGATGGCGATATCGTCGTGAACTTTAATGCCTCTCTCTTTGGCTACCTGCAGTGCGCCGATAGCCATTTTATCGTTAGCAGCAAAAATTGCCGTGGGAAGGGGAGAGACTTGAAGCAACTTTTCCATCGCTTCTCTTCCGCTCATCCGGCGGAAATTCCCCTCTACTACGTACTCTTTTTTAATGGGAATACCAAAATCTAAAAGAGTGTCTATATAAGCTCGGTATCTCTCTTCCGCATGGCGATGTTCTCGAGGGCCTCGCAGATGAGCAATCCGCCGGTGGCCTTTTTCTATTAGATATTTAACTGCTTCTCTTGCCCCACCATAGTGGTCAATATCCACATAACTTACTCCTTCTCCTTCTACTCGCTGGTTAACAATGACAAAAGGGAAGTTTTCCTTAACTAAGTCACTAACTTCAGAATAATGAATAGGCCAGTGAGAAAGAATAACTAGACCTTCAAAGAGGCTATTACGGGCGATGTTTAAGAGAGCCTCTCGTTTATCCAGAGGGTGACCGTTAAAAAACTCTCCTTTTACTACTATCTGCAGGTAGTATCCTTCCTGAGAAATGGCAGCCAAAAGACGGTTAATCAATTCTCCATAAAAAGCAGAGAGTTTTTCCTGTTCTTTAATGAACGCACAAAGAAGGATAGTATTGGTTTTACCCTTTACTAAACTTCGAGCTACAATGTTGGGACGATATCCCAATTTTTGTGCTGCTTCTTCCACTTTTTTTTGAGTTTCTTCCGAAACCTTGCCTTTTCCATTTAAAACCATTGATACTGTGGCTGGAGATACACCAGCTAATCTTGCTACATCTTTAATGGTTACAGGCATTTTTCCTCCTTAATTAAATCGTTTTAATAAACTGTTGTTAGTATAGATTATATTTTAAATATTTGTCAACAATAAATAGATATAAATTTATTAACTAAAACGATTTAAAAAATTCTTTAGGTTAATTATAAAAACCCTCCGGGAATGTCTCTTCCTTATGCTCTATCTATTTTTCTCAAATGTTGTGTGACCGAGATGACGAATAAAGAAATCACCGCAGCCTCTCTTCTTTGTGGTATAAAAAGATGTAGAATTATAACGATAAATATTAAAGGAGAAGAATTTTCAAACAGCTTCAAATATAATTGGCACTATCCTAAGTAACTTGGGAGATTTTTCTCTCCTGGTTTTTGTGCTATAATGCCGGTGGAATGGTTTTAGGTGGCTTGGCCTTAATAGGGAAGTCCGGTGAGAATCCGGCGCGGTCCCGCCACTGTGACCGGGGAGTGAGTTGCTAAAACCACTGACAAAAGTCGGGAAGGAGTAACGAGCGAAGATCCGGGAGCCAGGAGACCTGCCTGAAATTATCCCAACCACTCTTCGTGGAAAGAGGAGGTGGGAAATTACTGGGTTCCGCCCCCATAAAAGAGGATACTCCCTCTCTTCCCCCCTCCTCCACTCTAAGGATAAAAAGGAGGAAGCAATGTGGTAAAAAAGAGTAGCAAACTGGTTATTTTGTTGATAGGGTTAGGGCTGTTATTTTTTTCCTTAACTTTGGAAGCTCAAGCAGAGATTTTATTTGATGATTTAGGAAGAGAGGTAGAAATTCCCTTTTCTTGTGAGCGAATTATCTCTCTTTCTCCTAGTAACACAGAGATAGTGTTTGCTCTTTCTCTGGGAGAAAAACTGGTGGGAGTGACTACCTACTGTAATTATCCAGAGGAGGCAAAAGAAAAAGAAAAAATAGGCACTATCACCGAGGTTAGCTTGGAAAAAATAGTAGAATTAGAGCCGGATATAGTTTTAGCCAGTTCCCTAACTCCTCGGGAAGTGGTAGGCCGGCTGGAAAGTTTGGGAATTAAGGTGTTTGTATTAGACCCTAAAAGCATTAGTGAAGTAATGGAAGATATAGAGAAAACAGGAATATTATTAGGGGTAGAAACTCGAGGAAAAGAGTTAAAGAGAGAACTGGAGCAAAAAATAAAAGAGGTAGAAGACCGGGTTTCTCATCTTTCTCCTGAAGAGCGACCCACAGTTTTTCATCTCCTCTGGCATGAGCCTCTCTGGACAGCTGGGAAAGATACCTTTATTAACGAATTTATTACCCTCGCCGGAGGGAAAAATGTAGTAGAGGACCTCTCAGGATATGTTACTGTGGATTTGGAAGAATTTATTCGCCGCAACCCCGATATCATAACTGTAGTGGAAAATCACGGAGAAGGTGGAAATCTTCCTTACCAATTTTTGCTTTCTGATAGTCGATTACAGGTAATTAAAGCTATCCAAAACCACAAGGTTTTTCCAGTAGATGCCGATATCGTCTCTCGTTCTTCACCCCGGGTAGTAGATGCTCTTTATACCTTTGCTCATATAATTCACCCCGAAATTTTTGGAGAATATGAATACCAAAAGTAAAAAAGAACTCACCTATCTGAGGTTGTTGGTTTTAGTCCTAGCGAGCATCTTTTTGGCCCAAGGTTGGGGAGGGGGGAGATATAATATCTCTCACTCTCTTTCTCTCTTTTTCCCTTCTTCTCTTTCTCCTTCCGAAAGGATAATATTGTTTGAGATTCGCTTACCCCGGATTATTCTTTCTTTTTTGGTGGGAGGAAGCCTCTCCTTGGGAGGAGGGGTGTTGCAGGGAATTTTTCAAAACCCTTTAGTGGACCCTTACGTTTTAGGAATTAGCTCTGGTGCTTCTTTGGGGGCTGTATTTGCTATTTTGGGTGGTGTTTATCTCGGGTATTTTACTGTTCCTCTTTTTGCTTTTGGGGGAGCTCTACTTAGCGCTTTTTTAGTTTTCTACCTGGGTAAAATAGGAAAGAGGTTTCCTCTTGAGATTTTACTTTTAGCTGGCGTGGGAGTGGGGTTTTTCTTCTCTGCCCTGGTATCTTTGGGGATGTTTTTAGCCGGAGAAGACTTACATCAGCTGGTTTTTTGGACTATGGGGGGGTTTTGGAATAGCAGCTGGCGAGAAGTGAAAATGGTTTTACCTTTTCTTGTGGTAGGAGTTCCGATTTTATTATCTTTCTTCCGAGAGCTTAACGCTTTTCTCTTGGGAGAAAAAGTAGCAGAAAGCATGGGAGTGGAAGTAGAAAAAGTCAAAAAGTGGCTACTTTTTTTAGTTTCACTACTCATAGCTTCGGCGGTAGCAGTAAGCGGAGTAATTGGGTTTGTGGGATTGGTGGTACCTCACCTGGTTCGTCTTTTAGGCACCAGAGACCATCGTTATCTTCTTCCTTTTTCTTTTCTTTTAGGAGGAGGGGTGCTTCTGTGGGCTGATACCTTAGCTCGCTCTATTTTAAGTCCGATAGAGCTACCAGTAGGTATCATAACTAACCTCTTAGGAGCTCCCTTTTTTATCTATCTTTTGCGAGCGAGGAAGAGGAATCGGTGAAAAAATATCTAGAAGTGGAAAATCTCTCTTTTTCCTATGCTCAGAGGAAGATTTTAGATAAACTTACCTTCGGCGTAGATAAAGGAGAGTTGGTGGGAGTGGTGGGTCCCAATGGAGCGGGAAAAAGCACTCTCCTTTATCTTTTAGCAGGATTAATTACTCCTCAAGAAGGAGAGATAGTCTTAGGAGGAAAAAAAGCAAAAAACCTCTCTCGCCGAAGGTGGTCAAAGAAAGTGGCGATGGTTTTCCAGGAAATTCCTCCCGACTTAGAAATCCCCTCCCGGGAATTAGTAGCTATGGGGAGATTCCCTCACTTGGGGCGATGGCAGAGAGAGGGAGAAAGTGACAAAGAAAAAATTGCCTGGGCTATGGAAGTGACTTCGACTTCGAGGTTTTCTGACCGGATGTTTTCGGAACTCTCAGGGGGAGAAAAACAAAGGGTAATGATTGCGAGGGCTTTGGCTCAAGAACCAGAGCTTTTACTTTTGGATGAGCCTACCAGTCATCTGGACATCTTGCACCAATTAGAAATTATGGAGATTCTTCTCCAGCTCAGACGGGGAGGAGTAGCTATCGTTGCAGTTTTTCACGACCTAAACTTAGTTTCTCAGTTTTGCGACAAATCGCTTTTATTGAAGGAGGGACATTTACTCTCTTTTGGAAAAGTGGAAGAGGTGATGAAGGCAGAAGAGGTAGAGAAATTATTGCAAGTGGAATTCTTGGAAACTATCCATCCCTTTTCTCTCCGCCCTTTCTTTATGCCTTTGCAAAAGATAAATAATAATCCATCTCGGGGGAGAGTCCACCTCATCTGTGGAGGAGGGAGTGGCTCACGTTTTATGAGAGAGTTATTAGAGGCTGGCTTCTCCCTTTCTTTAGGGGTGGTTAACCAATTGGATTCTGATGAAGAATTAGCCAAAAAACTGGGTATCCCTATCGTTCAAGAAAAACCCTTCTCTCCCTTTTCTTCTTCTGTGGTAGAAGAAGCTTACCAGTTAGCTAAAAAGGCTGATTTCATAGTCATCGTTCCTACTTATTGGGGAAGAGGGAATCTCCCCAATTTAGATCTGGCTGAGCGCCTGGTTAAGGAGGGGAAAGTAGTGTTAATTTTAGAGGAAGCGCTAAATCCCCGATTTGATTACGCCGAAGGAAAAGCGCAGGAAAAGCTAAAGAAAATAATTGAAGAGGGAGGAAGGGTAGTGGAAGACCTTTCCACCTATTTCTCTTCTTCTTGAAAAACTTTTTTCCTAGGTAAATAGAGAGGATTCCACCCGGAGGGAGAGGGGGATTTTATAACCGATTTTGCGGGATACTATAAAATATTTTTAAAACATTTTATTAATTCAGTTTAGTTTCTCTTGTCAAGAGCAAACTCTTTTGTTAATATATGCCGTGATTATTGTCACGGTTCGGAGGTAAAGAGAATGATTGAAGAAGCTATCCAGGAAATCAGAGAATTGGAGAATCTGAAAGAGAGAGAGATCAACAGTGCCGAGCTGGAGGCAGCTAAAATTATGGCTCAGGTAGAAGACCAGATAGCCGAGATGAGAAAAAAAGCTTTGCAAGAGGTAGAAGAAAGAGCTCAATCTCTAAGAGTAGAAATGCTCAAAGAGGGTGAAAAAGAAGCGGAGAAGATAGAAGAAAAATTCCGCCATCAAGCTCAAGAATTGGAAAGCACTGCTTCTTCCCGGATGAAAGATATTGTTTCGCAGCTGGTAGAAGAAATGGGGGAAGAACATGGCAATTAGCGAGATGGAGAAGGTGGGGGTTATTGCTCACCAATCTCTACGAAAAGAAATTCTTGACCGGTTACAAGATCTGGGGGTTTTAGAAATATCCGAAGACGAAAAAGAGTTATTCGATGAGTTTGTTTCTCCCTCGGGAGAATTAGGAGAGTTAGAGCGCCGGCTGGGAGAGTTAAGCTATTGTTTAGACTTTATTGATAAATATCGTTCAGAAAAGCCAGGGATTGTGCAGTCTCTTTTTCCTGCTCCTATTCATATGAGTAAAGAAGATTTCTTGAACTGTAGTTTTGATTATACCCCTCTCTATAAGAATTTTTTGGGTTGGGAAGAAGAGCTTAACGATATCCGGGGTAATGTAAATAGGTTGAATTCTAATTTGGAGTTTATGAAAAGAATTCAATCGGTTAACGTTTCTCTAGAAAATTTGCGAGGCACTCTTTACACTCGAAGTTTCTTAATAGAAGTCCCTCTGGAAAAGAAAGAAGCTTTAGAGGAGAAACTAAAGGAAGGAAATTTAGCCTGGCTGGGAGAAGAGTTTCCGGGAAAAGGTAAGAGCATTTGGTGGTGGGTGGTAATCCACAGAAGTGGAGAGGAAGCTATGGGAGAGATTTTAGCTGAACTTTCTCTTTCTCCTCTGAGTCTTCCTCAGCCTTTTGAAGGCACTCCTCAAGAAGTAATAGAAGATTTGGAACATCGAATTGGTGAACTTCAAAAACAACAATCTAAGCTTCTGGAAAAAGCAGCTCTGCAAGAAAAGTTTGAGAGAGAATTTAAAATAGCTTATGATTACTATTTGAGCTTATGGGAGCGATACGAGAGCGAAACCCGGCTTTTAAAAACTAAAGAGACTTGTTATGTCAGTGGATGGATAGAAAAAGAAAATTTACCCCGGGTAGAAGAATCTCTCTCTCAAGTGGGTAAGGAGTGGGTCCTCTATCATAGAGAGCCAAAAGAGGGAGAAGATGTGCCTATCATTCTGAAAAATAATGCCTGGGTAAATAATTTTGCAGTTTTAACTCATCTTTATGGGCTTCCTAACTATACTGAGATAGACCCTACTCCTTTTGTGGCAGGGTTTTTCTTCTTTTTCTTTGGCATGTGTCTGGGGGATGTAATATACGGTTTGGTATTGGCTCTTTTTGGGTTTATTGCCGCTGCCTATCTTGATATTTCTGATTCTACCAAGACTTTTATGCGTATGTTAGCCTGGGGAGGAGTTGGGGCTATTCTGGTAGGGATTTGCACTGGTTCGTGGTTGGGAGACCTTTTTGATTATCTCCCTTCCTCCCTGTCTTTTTTGGCTACTCTGAAAAATAGCTTGATGGTCATTGACCCTTTGAACAACCCTCTTCCTATGCTCATCTTTTCTTTAGGAGTAGGAATTGTGCAGATTTTAGTGGGTGTTATGTTGGCCACAGTGAAAGAATGGAAAAGAGGTAATTATGCTGTGGCCATTATGGACCATCTGAGCTGGTTTGTGTTTTTAACTTCTATAGTCCTGTACATAGTAGGTATTGCTGCTCTTCCCCTTGTAGCCTCAGTGGCTTTACCGGTGGTAATAGGTAGTGCTATTTTTTTAGTAGCTACTCAAGGAAGGCATCAGAAGAATCCCATCATGAAGTTTTTATCTGGTCTTATGAGTCTTTATGGTTTGGTTTCGTATCTGGGGGATACTCTTTCCTATTCTCGTCTTTTTGCTTTAGGTCTTTCTGGCACCATTATTGCCATTTTGGCTCGTACTTTAGGGTCTTTATTTGGTGGTTACCCTTATATTGGATGGCTCATCGCCTTGCTGGTAGCTTTAGCCTTTCACGTTTTCAATTTGTTGATGAGTGGATTGGGTGCTTTTGTTCACTCTGCTCGTTTGCAATATGTAGAGTTCTTTAACAAGTTTTATGAAGACGGGGGTAGGAATTTTAAGCCTTTTGGTTATAAAACCAAATATGTAAAAATAAGCTGAAGGAGGTCTTGTAATCTATGATGGTTGATGGATTGGCATTTGCACTTTTAGGTTCTGCTTTAGCTATAGGATTGGCAGGAATTGGTTCAGCACTGGGAGTAGGCATCGCTGGAGAAGCAGGTGCAGGAGTGTTGACCGAAGATCCCAATAAATTCGGCCAGGTTCTACTTTTGCAAGCACTACCTGGAACTCAAGGTATTTATGGATTGTTGGCTGGATTCTGGGTATTGATTAAGCTGGGTCTTTTTGGTGGAACTCCAGCAGATATAACTGTTGCTCAAGGTTTACAGATTTTATTTGCCTGTCTTCCTGTAGGTATTGTCGGTCTTCTCTCCGGTATTTCTCAGGGTAAAACTTCGGCTGCTTCTATTGGGATGATTGCTCGCCGACCAGAAGAAACAGGAAGAGCTATTATTCTCCCTGCTATGGTAGAAACTTACGCCGTCTTGTCTTTGCTTGCCACTATCCTTCTTCTGAATTCTATTCAAGTTTGACAGAGGCGCGAGATGCCCTTAGAAGATATTTTGAAAAAAATTGAAAAAGAAGCCGAGCTTAAAAAAAAGAGAATTTTGGAAGAAGCTCGAGCCAAAGCCAATGCTCAGTTGGAGAGAGCTCAAAGAGAAATAGAAAAAGAAGCCGAGCAGTTATTATCTAACCGCAAAAGAGAAATAGAGCTGGAAGTACAACGCAAAATTGCTGAAGCAAGACTGGCAGGTAAAAATGAAGTAGGTAAAGTAAAATATGAAATCTGGGAAAGATTGCGCCAGGAGCTGATAGAGGCTTTTATCAAAAAAGTAGAAGCCCAAGAAGAAGAGTGGTGTAAGAACTTTCTCAGTGAACAAATAATTAATGGTGATGAAGAAGTATGGATGGCTTCTCGAGAGGCAGAGATTTTAGGTCCTGATTTTTTAAACCGGATCAATGCGGAAAAAGGTTTTTCTCTGCGTTTTGGTGGAGTAACCCAGAGTTTAGAGCGAGGTTTTCTCTTGAAGCGGGGAGGTATGGTGGTGGATTTGAGTTTTGTTTCCGTGGTGGAGGATTATATCAGGAAGAACGAAGGAAAAATTTCTGCTCTCCTTTTTGAGGGTTAACCAATGAGTGTAGATTTGAGAAGACCTGCTAGTGGCAGTGGAGATACTCGCTATGCTTATTTAGTAGGTAGAGTGAGAGAGCTAGAGCGAGGACTTTTGTCTCAGAGAACATTAGAAACTTTGCTTCGCTCTGAGAATTTAGAACAGGCTCTGCGAGGAGTGGCAGAGATTCCCTATTGGGGAGAAGCTTTCCAAAATGTTCCTTCCCGTACTTATGACATTGATAGAGTTTTGGTGACCCACTACTGGCAAAATATTCAGGAGATAGCCAGTCATTCTCCCGGGGATAAAATTGCCCGCTTTTTTATCTGGCCTTTTGATTTTAGTGAGGTGAAATTAATTTTAAAGCATCGTTTAGTGGGCAAAACTCTGGAAGATACTTATCCTACTACTTTAGATGTGGTAAAAGTAAACAGGTTTTTAGGAGGAGAAACTCGAGAATACCTCTCCGATCTGTGGATTAAAGCTATAACTGATAGTTTAGAAGCTTACGAAAATTACCGGGTTATTCAGGTAGTGGAAATAGTTTTAGACCGATATTATTTGGAGCAGGTTTATCTCTTGGCTCAGGAGATGGAGAGTAAAGTTCTTAAGAACTGGCTGTTAGCTTTTGTGCTTTTGGCCTATTTCCGGGCTATTTTCCGAGCTCGTTATCAACAAAGGAAAGGGGAGTTGGTGCGTCTTCTTTTCTTTCCTCAGCCCCTTTTCCCAGAAGGGAAACTGATAGAAATGTTGAATGCTTCTCCGGAGAAAGTAGCAGAAGAGGTAAGCAATTTTGGTTTTGATTTCCTTCTTCCCGAGAAAGGGGTTTTTCGAGATGACCCTTCTTATTTAGCAGAAATAGAAAAAAATATGGACAATTATCTTTTAGATTTTATCCGCTCTTATCGGTGGGAAGCCTTTGGTCCAGAGCCAGTTTTTGGGTTTCTCTGGGCTCAGGGTATAGACGTTAAGAATTTGCGGTTGATTCTGGAAGGAAAGTATTTTGGTTTAGAAAATGAAAAAATAAAAAATAAATTACGAGAGTGCTACTATGAGTGACAGCCGTTTAGCTTTTGTAGGAGGAGAAGAGAATAGCCTCTGTTTTCGAGGTATGGGGTTCGATGTTTATGTAGCTTACTCTGCTGAAGAAGCAAAAGAGTTTTTACCTATTTTGCGGAGGAGCAATTATGCTCTAATCTTCACCGAGTGGAAATTTTATTCTTTGGTTAAAGAACAGTTTGAAGACCAGCGCTCTGAAGCTTTGCCGGTCATTTTAGGGATTCCTACTCGGAAGGAAGAAATAGGAAAGGGTTCTGAATTTATAAGAGAATTGGTGCGAGTAGCAGCTGGAAGCGATATAACTTTATAGAAGAGAGGAATGATGAGGTTGGAGGGAAGCGCTAAAGGTACAATATTGAGTGTCAATGGGCCAGTGGTAGTGGCGATAGGACTTCCCGGGGCAAAAATGTATGACCTGGTAAAAGTGGGAGAAAGCAGGTTAGTGGGGGAAATTATTGGTCTTAGCCAGGATAAAGTTACCATTCAGGTTTATGAAGAAACAGCAGGAATCCGACCCGGGGAGCCAGTAGAGTCAACTTATGAACCGCTGAGTGTGGAGTTAGGCCCGGGGTTGATAGGTAATATTTTCGATGGAACACAAAGACCCTTGGAAGTTATAAGAGAGATTTCTGGAGATTTCATTGCTCGAGGAGTGGATGTACCGGCATTGGATCGTTCCAAAAAGTGGGATTTTCACCCCTTAGTCAAAGTAGGAGAAGAAGTGGAACCAGGGGATATATTAGGAGAAGTACCTGAAACTACCACTATTTCTCACCGAGTGATGGTCCCCCTTGGTATTAGAGGAAAAGTTAAAGAGATAAAAGAAGGTTCTTTCACTGTAGAAGAAGTGATTGCCGTAATTGACCAAGGAGGAGAAGAAAAGCCTATAACTTTGGTGCAGCGCTGGCCGGTTAGAACCGCCCGTCCTTATAAAAGAAAAGTTAATTTAGATGAGCCTTTAATTACTGGACAGCGGGTTATTGATACCTTCTTCCCCATAGCCAAAGGAGGAGTAGCTTGTATTCCTGGTCCTTTTGGAAGTGGGAAAACAGTGGTGCAGCACCAACTAGCTAAATGGTCAGATGCTGATGTCATCGTCTTCATTGGTTGTGGAGAACGGGGTAACGAGATGACCGATGTGTTGATGGAGTTCCCCGAGTTAGTTGACCCCTATACTGGGGAACCTCTTATGAAGAGGACTATTTTGATTGCCAATACTTCTAATATGCCGGTAGCAGCACGTGAGGCTTCAGTTTATACCGGGATTACTATGGCTGAATATTTCCGGGATATGGGTTACAAAGTGGCTCTTATGGCTGATTCTACTTCTCGTTGGGCAGAAGCTATGCGAGAGATTTCCGGACGTCTGGAAGAAATGCCTGGAGACGAAGGATTCCCGGCTTATTTAGGAAGCCGGATAGCCAGCTTTTATGAACGAGCCGGAAAAGTGGTTGCTTTGGGACGAGAAGATAGAACTGGTTCCTTGACTGTGGTTGGCGCAGTATCGCCTCCCGGTGGTGACTTGTCTGAGCCAGTAACTCAAAATACTTTGCGCGTAGTGCAGGTGTTCTGGGGGTTGGAAGATAGATTAGCTTATCAGCGCCATTTTCCAGCCATTAACTGGTTAATTAGCTATTCCCTTTATCTTCCTCATTTGGAGAATTTCTGGAAGAAAAATGTGGCTCCTGATTTTTCTACCAATCGGAATTTGGCTATGCAAATTCTCCAGCAAGAAGCAGAATTAGAGGAAATAGTGCGTTTGGTGGGAGTAGAATCACTATCTTTCCGAGAAAGATTTGTTTTAGAAGTAGCCCGGTCTATTAGAGAAGATTTTCTGCAGCAGAGTGCCTTCCAGGAAGTGGATACTTTTAGCTCTTTGCACAAACAATACCTGATGCTTAAACTTATCATCACTTATTATCAGGAAGGTGTAAAAGCTTTAGAGAAAGGATTATCTTTGAGAGATGTTCTCTCTCTCCCGGTTCGGGAGAAAATAGGGAGAGCCAAGTATATTCCTGAGGAGAAAATAGGAACCTTAGAGGAACTCATAGAAGAAGTTAAAGAGGAAATAGCTAATAAATTGAAGGGCGAGGTTGAAAGCAATGTATAAGGAATTTACTACTATTTCCCAAGTGGCTGGTTCTTTGCTTACGGTAAAACAGGTGGAAGACGCCCGCTATATGGAAATTGTAGAAATAGAGCTACAAGATGGTTCACGCCGGAGAGGCCAGGTGCTGATGACCAGCAAAGGCGAAGCGCTGGTGCAAGTTTTTGAAGGAACAGAAGGAGTAGGAGTAGGGCAGAGTAAAGTTAGATTTTTAGGAAGAGTGATGGAGCTTCCGGTTTCTCCCGATATTTTAGGAAGAGTTTTTAATGGTTCAGGAACTCCTATTGATGGCGGGCCCGAGATTGTTCCTGATTCTCGTCTGGATATTAATGGTAACCCCATAAATCCTGTAGCTCGTGATTATCCCATCGACTTTATCCAGACTGGAGTTTCGGCCATTGACGGCTTAAACACCTTAGTGAGAGGGCAAAAACTTCCTATCTTTTCGGCTTCTGGTTTACCTCATGCTCGTTTAGCTGCTCAGATTGCTCGTCAGGCTAAAGTATTGGGAGAAGAAGAGAAATTTGCCGTGGTTTTTGGAGCTTTAGGTATTACCTTTGAGGAAGCGAACTATTTCATATCTGAGCTGCGAAACACCGGAGCTATTGAGCGGTCGGTTATTTTTGTTAATTTAGCTAATGACCCGGCAGTAGAACGTATTATTACTCCTCGTATGACTCTTACCGCTGCCGAATTTTTAGCTTTTGAAATGGATATGCAGGTTTTGGTAATATTAACAGACATGACTAACTATTGTGAGGCTTTGCGAGAAATTTCTGCCGCCCGAAGAGAAGTCCCAGGAAGAAGAGGTTATCCTGGATATCTCTATACCGACTTAGCTACTATGTATGAACGGGCAGGGAGAATCCGGGGTAAAAAAGGCTCTATTACCCAGATTCCCATTCTCACTATGCCTGAAGATGATAAAACTCATCCCATCCCCGACCTTACTGGTTACATTACTGAAGGGCAGATAATTTTGAATCGACAACTTCAGCATAAAGGTATTTACCCCCCTATTGACGTTTTACCTTCTCTTTCTCGATTGAGAGATAAAGGAATTGGTGAAGGTAAAACCCGGGAAGACCATCCCGATGTAGCTAACCAGTTGTTTGCTGCTTATGCTCGAGGAAGAGAAGCGGAGGAGCTGGCTACTATTTTGGGAGAGGCTTCTCTTACTGACCTGGACCGGCTGTATATGAAATTTGCCGAAGAGTTTGAACAAAAATTTGTTCAGCAGGGAGAGTATGAAAATCGGAGTATCGAAGAGACCCTTTCCCGGGGTTGGGATTTGCTGCATATATTACCTCGAGAAGAACTAAAACGAATTCAGGACGTTCATCTGGAACGTTTTTATGATGGCGAGAGTTCTCCTGAGGAATGAGGAGGGTTACCCTTGAGATTGAATGTTAACCCCAATCGTATGGAGCTTATGAAGCTCAAAAGCCGCTTGAGTATGGCAGAGCGAGGCCATAAGCTCCTAAAAGATAAATTGGATGCTCTGATGCAAGATTTCATTCGCACGGTGAGAGAGAATCGCAATTTGCGCGAGGAGATTGAAGAGGAGATTGTCAAAGCTTTTGAAGCCCAAAGCAAGGCTTCTCTTTTACTTTCTGAAGAAGATAAAAAATTAATTACTGTTTCTCCGGGAGAGCGACTAGGGCTTGAGGTTCAAGTTCGCCATGTTACCGGGGTCCGAGTTCCTCATTTTAAAGTAAAAGTAGAAGGAGACCCTTATACCTATAGCTTAATAAATACACCAGCAGAGATAGATGAGGCGTTTAGTTCTTTTTTCCATGTTTTACCTTTGATGGTTAAGTTAGCAGAAGCAGAAAAAACTATCGAGCTTTTGGCTGTGGAAATAGAGAAAACTCGCCGGCGAGTTAATGCTTTGGAATATGTTTTGATTCCTAATCTGCAGGAGACCATAAAATATATTACCCTTAAGCTGGATGAGCTAGCTCGTTCTTCGGTGGTAAGTATTATGAGGATTAAAGGATCCAGAGGATGAGTTGAAGGTTGCCATTCTTGCTGATATTCATGGTAATTTTGATGCCTTAAAAAGAGTAGCAGAAGAAATAGAAGAAGTACAAGATATTATAGTTTTAGGAGATATTATCGGTTATGGGGCAGAGCCAGAAGAGTGTGTAAGATGGGTGGTAGGGAGAAAAGCTAAAGCAGTTCTAGGTAATCATGAAGCTGCTTGTATTGGCGAGCTGCCTCTTTCTTGGTTTAATCCTCGAGCTGCAAAGGCGCTTCTCTGGACTCAAGAGCACTTGAGCTCTTTCAGTATCCAGTTTATTCAGTCTCTACCTTCTATCATTCCTGATTTTCTCCAGGCTCTCTGGGTCCATGGTAGTCCTCGCCAACCCACAGAGGAGTATATCGACCATCCTTTTATAGCTCGGGAGATATTTGAGGGTTTTTCTTTCTCTCTCTGTTTTTTTGGACACACTCACCAGGCTGAAAGCTATATCTTGAGAGAGGGAAAAGGAGTGGAAAGAGTTTCTTTTATAAAAGGAGGAGCGTTGAGAATATCCCCTGATAATAGATATTTGATAAATTGTGGTAGCGTGGGACAGCCTCGTGATGGCAACCCTCAAGCTAGCTTTGCTATTTGGGATACGGAAAAAGAAGTAGTAGAAATCAAGAGAGTGGATTATGATGTCTATTCTGCTTCTTGCAAAATTTTAGATAGTGGGCTTCCCGAGTATTTAGCCTACCGACTGGAAATAGGAGAGTAAATATCATTACATAGTGAGAGTGAGAGTGAAAGTGAAAGTGAAAGTGAAAGTGAAAGTGAGAGTCCCTTAAGTTTGCCACCCCAGAATGTTTCTATTACTCCCTTTCGTCATCGCAAGGAGCAGGGAGCCTACGGCGTAGGATAAAGGCGAAAAACAGAGAGAAAGAAAAAGATCACTGAGGAAGCAAAAGCGTCTTCCTACTATTAGGGGGAAAGATTCCCCCTAATAAACCCGAACAATAAAAGGGAGAGCCCCTTTATAATCCCCTTTCTTTTTCCTGTCATTGCGAGCCTCGCCTGGCAGCCTACGGCGTGAGAAAAAGGCACAGGAGATGAGAAAAAATCGGAATATTTACGCTGGGGAAATACGTCCCAGCGTGGCAATCCCGAGCTTTTAGCACGATGTAGCTATCTTTCTATTTTTTGTTGAGGTTCAACAAAAAGAGAGATCGCCACAGACCATGAGGGAGCTTTGCCCCCTCATAACCCCCAGAAAAGACAAAAACATAAAGACAAAACATAAAAAGATAAATACGACACGGAGGAAAAAGCCTCCGTGTCCGTCACCCCTGAATGTCTCTATCAGGAATCCGAACTATAGGGGGAAACCCCCTATTACCCCCGGAAAAACAGACAGCCTACGGCGTAAGACTAAAGACTTAAAAACTAAAAGCAAAAAGAGTCAGGATAAAAAACTACTGGGAGAGAAAAAGCGTCTCTCCCAGTACAAAGGGGAAAGAATTCCCCCTTGTAAACCCCTTTCTTTTTCGTCACTGCAATGACCCTCCTTATTCGTCACCCCGGCAATCTTTAAGCCGGGGTCCACAGTATTTAAAAACCAAAGAAGAAGTAAAAACATGGATGCCTGATAAAAGCGCTCAGGCATGACGGACGAGGCAGATTCCCGCTATACTGATTGCAGAAACGATGGGAAGGAAGAGTATTTAAAAGCAGGGATGCCCCCGGTTGGAACTCTTAAAAAGGGCCAAAGAGACTAATAAGAAAACCCTCTTATTGTTACCAAAATGAGTAAGGAAGTAGAGGAATTTTTAATCAGCCCTCAACCAGTTGCAAAGGTTAAAGCTCCGTGGTAAAATGAACATCGTCTTTTTTCAAAAAATATTTTAAGAGGTGGAAGAGAGTGCCTAATACTAGAACAGCTTGGAAAAATTTGCGAAAAAGCGAAAAGAGAAGATTGCGTAATCAAAGTGTTAAATCAGCTACTAAAACGGAAATTAAGAAGTTCCGAAAGCTGGTAGAAGGAGGAATGATAGAAGAAGCTCGTTCTTACCTTCCTCAATTATACAAGAAAGTGGATATGGCAGCGAGTAAAGGGGTCTTTCATAAAAATAAAGCTGCCCGGATTAAATCTCGCCTTACCGCTAAGCTTAATCAAGCTACCGCTCAAAAGAGTAGCTCTCTTACTTAGCCATAAGCTGGGCTAACATTCCTAAAAATACAGTTTCTGGATCGGGATTTTGAGTTTTTAGGATTTTATCTCCTTGATAGAGAATTTCAAAAGCTCTTTTTATTTCTTCTGGACTATAGTTGTTTTTGTTTTTTATGATTTTTTCTTTCCATTCAAAAGGATTGAGTTTTTTACCCGACCACAAATCTATAGTTTCTTCTTTCGTCTCCTGAGCTTGCCAGAGGAGACGAAAGCGGCGAGCGAGATTAGCTAAAAGCAGAGAAGGAGAGAAACCAATCTGTAAGAGGGAACGGAGGTAAAAAATAGCTCTTTCTCGGTTTCGTTCTCCTATAGCATCTAAAAAGCGAAAAAGGAGCGTCCGTTCATTTTTTTCAAAATAAAACTCTATATCTTCCACTTTTACAGTTTCTCCTTCTGAGAACTGGCTTAAAAACTGTTCCACGTCTTCTTCTGCCCAATCATACTCTTTGCTCCACCGAGAAAGAGACTTAAGAACTCGATGGTCTAACAGTATTCCTCTGCTTTTCGCTCTATCTTTCCAAAAATTCTCCCAACCATAGTGGGTTTCTTCTACTTTTATCCAGGTGCTATCGCTCCACTCCTTTACTCCCCTCCAACCCCCAGAGATAAATACCAGAAAGTGAGGAGAGCGGAGATTCTTTATTTTTAGAGCCAGGTCTTCTTCTAAATCCTCAAGTAACAAAATTTTCTGTTCTCCAAACAGAGAAGGTAAAGCTGCTTTTTTACCCCTCTCTTCCCATTCTTTTTTCCCTCTAATTCTTACTACTTTTCCCCCTCCCAATTTTTCCACAACTTGCGGCCAATATTGGTCTTCAAAGTATTTTCTTCCCACCGAGAGCTCTAAAACGAAACAACGGCCTTTTACATCTTGATTTAGCCAGGTTTTAAATTCTACCTTTTCCAAATTTTTTAACCTCCCAGTTTTTTCTGGTAGGGCGAAAACAAATTGCCCCATCTTTTTGAGTTATAAAATAAGGCATTTTCAAGTCGGTAAGTAGCTTAATAGTTTCCGGGTGGGGATGGCCATAGCTATTTTCTCCACAAGAAATCACTGCTACTTCACAATCACAAAGGGATAGAAGTTCTGCTATATTACTAACATATTTACCGTGATGAGGAAGTATTACCACTTGGGATTTTAACCTTTCTTTTCCCCACCCCATAAGTTGGTTTATACCTTCTTCTTCTATATCCCCACAAATTAAAATCCGTAACTGAGATAAAGTCAACCGGAAAACCAGGGCTTGGTCGTTTTCTTTATCTCCTTGAAGGGGGAAGATTTCTATCTCGGTAGAAGAAGAAAGAGGAACACGAGAAAAATTGGGAAAATAGGATAAGTCTAACACTGATACATTGGGAAAGGAAGAAGATAGTGGTTCTACACCTCCGGTGTGATCTCGGTGATGGTGGGTGAGAAAAATATGGTTAACTCTTTCTATATCCCGATAGTGGATAAACTTTTTGAGGATGGCTTCTCCGATATTACCATAACCCCTAATTATTCCTCCGCTATCGACGAAGTTTATGGTTTTTCCTTCTACTATTCCAGTAGCTAGACCTTGCCCTACATCGAAGACCCAGAACTCTAAGGGAGGAGGAAGGAAAAGATATAGTCCCCCTACTAAAAGCGCACCCCCGAGAACGGAGCCCCATATCCACTTTTTCTTCTCTTTCCCAAAGAGAAAGATAAAAAGACCAAGTAGAGAAGCCCATAATATCCATCCCCATAGCTGATTGCTCACCTGAGAAAAATCCCAGAAAAAATAAGGGGTATGCTCTTCTAAAAACGCAGAAACAAGAAGAGAGGCTCGAAGAGTAACTTTCAGAAGAGCAGCAAAAAGAGGGCGAAGGAAGGCAATCCCACCTAAAAAAGCACTCCCGAAAGAGAGAAAAAGAGCAATCTCTAAGAGAGGTAAAACCAGCAAATTACCCAGCAGAGAAAGAGAAGAAAAGGAGAAACCCCAGAAAATCAAAAAAGGAAGATTAAAAATACAGACATTAAAGGTGAGAAAAACTCCTCTTCCTAAATAATCGAGGAGAAAGTATTTTTTGCTCGGGAATTTTTCTCCATAATCCATCAAAAAGAGAATCCCGGCAGTGGAGGCAAAAGAAAGTTGAGCTCCTGCATCATAGACCACTTCAGGCTGGAGCAAAAACATAGTAAGGAAAGCAACCACCAAAAAAGAAGAGGAAAGAACATAACGGCCTTTTGTTTTCCCCCAGAGAGCTAAGCTAAAAAATAACCAAGCTCGGAAAGAAGAAGGAGAGAGGCTACAAAAAAGCAAATACCAGAAAGTAAAAACTACAGCTCCTATCCAGGAAAATCGCTTTATAAAGGCTATCCGATTTAATAAAAACCAGATAATTCCCCCTAAAAGAGCCAAATTTAACCCCGATACACAAAAAGCATGGTAGATACCCACTTCCTGGAGTAAATCTCTTTTTTCCTCAAACTCCTTTTCTTTCTCTCCCAAAAGAATGGCAGAAAACCAGGGATATTCATTTCCCAGTTCTTTCCTCCACGAAGAAAGAAATTCTCTTTTCTTTTCCTCCACCCTATGCATCAGAGAAAACCACCCTTGAGGAGGAGAAATTATCTCCCAATCTTTTACTTCTAAATAAGCAGGAATCCTTTTTCTTCCCCAAAACTGGCGAAAATCTACTACCCCGGGGTTAGAACAAGAGTTGAAACTGTGCAACTTACCCCGGATGCGAACTCTATATCCCCATTCTTCAGAGTTAAAGTCTCCGCCCCGGAGAAGCAGAGAAGGAGAATAAGCAGAAAAATTAGAAACTCGAGTGATGAAATAACGGCGGTCTTTTTCTATTAAATTTCCTTCTATAGTAATAGTTTCCCCTTCTTTTTCTAAAATCCTTTCCTGCGGTAAATCAAAGCTTAAGTTGTGCACAGTCGCACCTATCACTAACCATACTACCATTATGCTCCAGAAAAACATCCGACTTCGATAAAAGAGTGAAACTGCAAACAAAAGAAAGAGCAACAGGGAGAAAATTAACCAGGAAAGAGACAAGGAGAAATAACTCTGCAAAAAGAAACCTGCTAGTGTAGCAGTTACTACCCAAAAGGCAGGATAGCGAAAAAAGTAGGTCATAGAAATGGGGCTGCTCGCGGCAGCCCCAGCAATTATACTATTTTACTAAAACGAGCTTTAAATTCTTCTTTAGATAAGTTAGCACATTTCGCTAACTTAGTGAGCATCTCTTCACTTTCCAGGTCTTTTTTCTCCAAGCGAATCATATAGGAACGAGCTACCTGGTAAGAGTAAGAGTTGATATCTACCGTCCGGACTTTAGTCCTTCCTGTTTGGGGGTCCATTATTTCCGGGAAGGGAATGGGGTTTAGCTTACCTTCTAAAATGCTGATCATAGCTCCCTTTTTCTTCATGTCCAAACTATAATCGGGGCTTAAAAGATAATTTACTGCTCCACACCCCAGTTCTCGAGTGTATTCCATATCAAAAGCTAAAGGAGGCGCACACCGAAGTTCATATCCTACGTCTTCGGTTACCATAGTGATTTTTTCTCCTCGAGCTTCAAAACGCCGAGTAATTTCGTCTTTTAAGAGCGTTCCTAATGGAACCTCAGCTAAACGCACATGGCCATGAGGGTCACGAGGAATAGGTCTTCCTAACATCTTTTCTATTTCTTCCACATCCCCGAATTTTAAAGCCACTCCTTCAGCCACAATTGCTACTCCATCATTTCTTCCCTTAGCTTTGCGTTTAATCATAGAAGATTCGATGATGTCGCACACTTCTTCTACTTTTACCGTTCTATTGCCAAACTCTTCCGGAATTATGGTGAGATGCGCTCCCGCGGATTTTCCTACTCCTAAAGCTAAGTGGCCAGCAGAGCGTCCCATCATCACCACTATATACCAGCGTCCGGTAGTTTTAGCATCTTCCATTAAGTTTCTCACTATTTGAGTAGCTACATCTCGTGCCGTTTGGAAACCAAAAGTGGGCATATTACCAGGAAGAGGGAGGTCATTATCAATGGTTTTGGGAACATGAGCTACTAGCAGCTCTCCCTTCATCTCTCGAGCTACGATACTGGAGCTAAAAGCAGTATCATCTCCGCCAATAGTTACCAGATACCCTATCCCTAATTCTTCTATAACTTTTTTAACATTAGCCACTTTGTTCTGGTCTATTTGCCCTTTGCTTACCAAGCTATCTCGAGCAGTGCGGAGAATAGAACCTCCTTCTAGATGAATACGAGAAACCTGACTGGTTTCCAAAGGAGTGCTATGTACCATAGGGTCAAAAGAGGAACTAGAAATCCACTTAAACCCATCATAGAATCCTACTACTTCCAATCCTCTCTCTCGAGCAGCAATAGCCACTGAGCCAATAACTCCATTGATACCTGGAGCAGGACCTCCTCCTACCAATACAGCTAATTTTCTATCTCCCATTTCTTCTCTCCTTTCCCTAGAGCCTTCGGCTGAATATCCTTCTAAGTTAGTAAACCAGCTCCTATCCGAGCTTCCATTGTTCTCACTCTAAAAGATTTGCTTGGCTGATTAAACTATTTCCAGTCGAATTTTATCACAACCTTACCTTAGCTCTCAATATTTTTTAGCTTTATTTTACTTAACTTCTCAGTAAATTTCCCGATAGTCTTACCGAATCTCCTTTTTAAATTATCCCGCAAAACCTGATATAATTGCTAAAGTTTGCTAAAAATCTCAAAAGTAAGATTGCCACCTCCATCGCTCCTCGCGATGACAAAAGGGAAGGGGATTATAAGCTCATCATTACCCATAAGTTTTTTCTGGACACCATAGAAGGTTTTCAAAACAGATAAATGGACAGAAAGGAATAACTACTAACTACCTGGGAGATTAAACTATATCCTCTAAACCCTGTAAACCCAATCATATAAGTTCAAAAGAGATATCATAGTTAACCAAAAATCTCACTGTAATTCTCCGTCATCGCGAGCCCGAACAGCCTGTGGCACAAGATTAAAAGGCAAAAGAGATGAAAAGGACTAAAACTATGGAGGAAGAAAAAGCCTTCCTCCGGGCGTGGCGATCCCGAGTTTTTAGCACAATGTAGCTTGCCTTTTTAATTTTTAAGGCTTAATAAAAAAGAGAGATCGCCACGGGAAGCGACAATACGACCCTCGCGATGACAAAACGGGAGATAACAATTATATTAGGGTTTGTGGTTAATCATAAATAGTGTCCAGAAAGCAATTGTGGGACATGATTAGATTATAAGGGGGGAAATATACCCCCTTATAATCGTTATAATGGATTTTGCGATTAACTATAAAGGTTTAGTAATTCAGCCTTTTTGGGATACTTGATAATCATCAAAACCTAAGTTTTCCTTGCTAATTCGACTTAGTTCGGATAAATTATTGGGGGAATAATTAATAGGAGGACACAGGAATGGAATTAGACGTGAAAAAAATTCAAGAGATACTGCCTCATCGCTTTCCCTTCCTCTTAGTAGATAAGATAATCTCTTTAGAGAATGACAAAGTGGTGGGAATAAAAAATGTGACTATGAACGAATGGTTTTTCCAGGGTCATTTTCCGGGAAAACCTATTATGCCGGGCGTTTTGATTATAGAGAGTATGGCTCAAGTGGGTGCTACTATGATGATGAACATGGAAGAGTTCCGGGGCTGCATCCCTTACTTCACCTCTTTAAATGAAGTCAAATTTCGCCGTCCGGTTACTCCAGGCGACCAATTAGTAATGGAAGTAACTCTCCTAAAAGTGAGAAGGGGAATTGGTAAATTAAAAGGAGTGGCACGAGTAAACGAAGCAATAGTAGCAGAAGGAGAAATAGGTTTTTCTTTAGTAAAAGAGGAGGTAGAAGATTGAGAGAAAGTAAAGTAAAAATATTAGGAACTGGTTCTAGCGTTCCCCAGCGAGTTATCACCAATTTTGACCTGGAAAAAATGGTAGATACAAGTGATGAGTGGATTACCACTCGTACCGGCATTAAAGAAAGAAGAATAGCTGGGGAAGGAGAAAGCACCTCTACTTTTGCTCTGCTTGCTGCTCAAAGAGCGCTTCAGGCTGCTCAAGTTTCCCCGGAAGAATTAGACCTGATAGTGGTAGCTACAGTTACCCCCGATATGTTATTTCCCGCTACTGCTTGTCTATTGCAAAGAGAGCTAAAAGCCCGAAAAGCAGCTAGCTGCGATTTAGAAGCCGGCTGTACAGGGTTTGTTTATGCTTTATCTTTAGCCGAAAAGTATCTCCGAGGAGGAGGGGGAGAAAAAGCCTTAGTGGTGGGAGCAGAGACTCTTTCCAAGATATTAGATTGGCAGGACCGCTCTACCTGTGTGTTATTCGGTGATGGAGCGGGAGCAGCAGTTCTAGGGCTCAGCGAAGGAGAGGGAATTTTAGCTACTTATCTGGGTTCTGACGGGGGAGGAGCTCATCTTCTCGAGCTTCCCGCTGGATGTTCTCGAATGCCAGCTTCTCTGAATACCATTAATAATCGACTACACTATATAAAAATGAATGGAAATGAAGTATTTAAATTTGCGGTGAAAATTATGGAAGAAGCTTCTCTGGAAGTGATGAAGAGGGGGAATGTGAAAATAGATGAAGTGAGCCTTTTTATTCCTCATCAGGCTAACATTCGAATTATCAATTCAGCAGCTAAGAGGTTGGGTATCCCCGAGGAAAAAGTTTTTATAAATGTTCATAAATATGGTAATACTTCCTCTGCCTCTATTCCTCTTGCTTTAGACGAAGCATGCCAAGAGGGTAAAATTAACCGTGGTGATTTAGTGCTCCTAGTGGGTTTTGGTGCCGGTTTAACTTGGGGCTCAGCCCTTATCCGATGGTAAAGGAGGTTTTAAGGTGGAAAGAAAGGTAGTAGTCACAGGTATAGGAGTAATTAGCCCAGTGGGCAGTGGCAAAGATACGTTTTGGCAGTCATTGATAGAAGGAAAATCAGGAATTGACAGAATTAAAAGTTTTGACCCCCATGATTTTGATAGCCAAGTAGCAGGAGAGGTAAAGGACTTTGACCCCGAAGATTTTCTTCCCCGGAAAGAATACCGGAGGATGGACCGTTTTTCCCAATTTGCAGTTTGCGCTTCTCTTATGGCTATGGAAGATGCTTCTATATCTTTAGAGAATCTGGATAGAGAGAGAGCCGGGGTTATTTTAGGCTCAGGTATTGGAGGAATCCAAACTTTTGAAGACCAGCATCAAGTTCTTTTGACTAAAGGTCCGGGGAAAGTCAGCGCTTTTTTCATTCCCATGATGATAGTTAATATGGGGGCAGCCAATGTGGCGATACAGTTGAAACTGAAAGGACCTAATAGTTGTGTATCTACCGCTTGCGAAGCTTCTACTCACGCTTTAGGAGAGGCTCTACGTATCATCCAGCGGGGAGACGCAGATTTGATGGTAGCTGTAGGAGCAGAAGCTTCTATTACCCCTTTAGCTCTGGCTGGGTTTTGTGCTATGAAAGCTCTCTCCACCCATAATGACGACCCGGCTAAAGCTTCTCGTCCTTTTGACCGCACTAGAGACGGGTTTGTAATGGCTGAGGGAGCAGCAGCATTAATTTTGGAAGAGGAAGAAAGAGCGAAAAAGCGAGGAGCCCGGATTTATGCTGAGCTCAAGGGATATGGTTCTACTTGTGATGCTTACCACATCACTGCTCCTGACCCCGAAGGAGAAGGAGCCGCCCGGTCTATGAAGTTAGCGATAGAAGATGCTTGCTTAGCTCTAGAAGACATCGACTACATCAACGCTCATGGCACTTCTACTCCCTTGAATGATAAAGTGGAAACTCTGGCCATCAAAAAACTTTTTGGAGAAAGAGCTTACCAGATAAAAATTAGTTCTACCAAATCTATGACTGGACATCTTTTGGGAGGAGCAGGAGCACTGGAGGGAGCAGCTACTGTCCTGGCCATTTATAATAGTATCATTCCTCCCACCATAAATTTGGATGAAAAAGACCCGGAGTGCGATTTAGATTATACCCCCCACCACGCCCTTCCTTTGAAAATCAGGAATGCTCTTTCTAACTCATTTGGATTCGGAGGTCACAACGGTACTTTAGTCTTTTCTCGTTATGGAGAGTGATATTGATGGTTAACTGGTGGGTTTTACCTCTCAACTACCTTTTAGGCTCTTTCCCTTGCGGTTTGGTAGTGGGCTGGATAGCAAAAGGTGTAGACATAAGAAAATATGGAAGTGGAAGTATTGGTGCTACCAATGTTTCCCGGGTAGCTGGTTTTCTTCCCGCTCTCATTGCCGGGATAGGAGATGCTCTAAAAGGGTTTTTAGGTGCTTATTTAGCCACTCGTTTTTTGCCTCACCCCTATCTCTGGTTTCTGGCTCTTTTTCTTTTGATTTTGGGTCACGATTGGTCTATATTTCTCCGCTTCCGAGGAGGAAAAGGGGTAGCTACCACCTTAGGAATACTTTTTTATCTTTCCTGGGAATCGGCAATTCTTTGTTTTCTCGCCTGGGTAGTTATGGCATCTATCACCCGCTACTCCTCCGTGGGTTCTCTAAGCGGAGCTCTTTTAATGCCCATTTTTCTTTATCTCTTTGGGAAACCTCCCGAATTTGTAATTTGGGGAATATTTGCCGCAGCGCTCGTGTTTTGGAGGCATAAAGGAAATATCCAGAGGTTAATCCAAGGCAAAGAGTTAAAAATGGGCCAGAAAGGAGCACCAAAATGATTGAATTAAATAAGGATAATTTTAAAGAAGAAGTATTAGACTCAGAGATCCCGGTATTGGTTGATTTTTGGGCTACCTGGTGTATGCCCTGCCGAATGATGGCTCCCATTGTAGAAGACATAGCCAATTCCTGGCAAGGGAAAGTTAAAGTTGGCAAATTAAACACCGATGAAGTTCCAGAAATTGCTGCTAAATATGGTATTCAAGCTATTCCTACTCTTTTGATTTTCAAAGGAGGTAAGGAAGTAGGAAGAATAGTGGGATATGTACCTAAAAAAGTCGTGGAGGAAAAATTACAGAGCATTATTAATTCCTGATGGATAGATTTAAGCTCGGACTCTGGGTTTTCTGTTGTATTTTACTAATTTTGTTCCTTCCGGGAAAAGCACAGAGCATAGAAACGGAAGGAAATGTTTTTGGCTTCAATTCTGTTCGTTCTCTGGGGGGAAACCACAGCGTCAAAAAGGAAGTAGCGCTAACTTTTGACGACGCCCCCAGCCCTTTTACTAAAGAAGTATTGGAAATTCTGGATGATTATAAAATATCAGCTACTTTTTTCTTAATTGGCTCTCAAGTGGAAAAGTCTCCGGAGATTGCTCGCCAGATTATAGTGGCAGGGCATGAAATAGGCAATCACTCTTTTTCCCATCGCTGGTCAAGTGATGATTCAGTGGAAACCCTGATAGAGGATATTAAACGAGCGGAAGAAGCTATTTATCGAGCTACTGGCCAAATGCCTCTTTACTTTCGTCCTCCGGGGGGGATGGTGAACGATAAAGTTAAAAAGGCTTGCGGACAAACTGGTTATAGCATTCTCTTGTGGTGGGTAGACTCTCGAGATTGGCTGCTTAACGAAGAAGAAATATTGGAAACGGTTAAAAAAGAAGTAAAAGATGGGGCTATTATTCTTTTTCACAATTTAACCACCACGGTTAAAGTCCTACCCCAGGTGATTGAGGATTTAAAAAGGGCAGGTTACGAGTTTGTGACTGTTTCGCAACTCCTTAGATATTAGGAGGAAAGATGCTCTGGCCTCCGGAATGGGATTTTTTACCTGGTGTTTTAAACGATTTTCGAGGAACGATTATGGTAGTAGCGCCATCAGACCGGGGGAAAACCACTTTAATTCGCCTGCTCTCTTCTTTCTTTGCCCACAAAGGTAAAAAAGTGGGATGGGTAGACTCAGACCTCGGGCAATCTAATGTTGGTCCTCCCACTACGGTGGGGATGGTAATGATATCTAAAAAAACCCTCTCCTCTCTTCAGGAGAGGTTGTTTACTCCTTACTTTCGCTTTGTGGGAGATGTAACTCCCGAAAAAAGGATAGAATCTACTGCTTTATACACTGCTGAGTTAGCTAAAATGGCTCATTCTAAATCTCAAGTTACTCTGATTGATACTTGTGGTTTGTTTTTCTCTTTGTCCGGCCTTCGTCTCAAGATGCTGAAGATGAAATTAATTAAACCCGAATTAGTATTGGGTATAGGAAACGACGAAGAATTTGAAGTATTGAAGAAGTTTTATGGAGAGCAATTCTGGATTCTACCCCCTTCTCCTCAAATTTCTAAAAAAGACTACGAGAAAAGAAGGAGTTACAGAGAAGAGCTTTTCTCTCTGTATTTTACTCCCGGGAAAAATTGGGAGAGAGGATGGGAAAGCCTTCGTTTCTTTTTACCTTACCATCCTTATTTTTTCCTCCAGGAGTATCATATGAGAGAGGGAATACCGACTTTTGAATTTCCCCGCAATTTTTCTCTTGTTTTTAGCTCTTCTTCTGAAAACAGAGATAGTAGATACCGAATAATAAATCCCTCTTCCCTTTCTTCTTCTATTTGTGGTCTCTATAGTGAAAGAGGAGAAGAGCTAGGCCTGGGCATCATCCAAAGTGTTGACGAAGAAAAAAGAACCATAATTATAAAAGGAACTCAGGTTAACCCCGGTAAACTGGAAGCAATAGTTCCTGGAGTAGTAAAAATTAATACTAAATCTCCAGATAATGAACAGTAACTCCTTCTAAGCTTTCTAATTCCTTTTTCAGCTGTTCATTTTCTTCTTTTTTACCGGCTAATTCTAAGATTATCAATCCGTCTTCAGCGCAATATTCGGGAGAAGTTTCGTGAAGCCCTAAACGAGTTTTAATATTACATCCATGTTTGGTTAAGCACTCTTGTACTTTAAGTGCCTGATGAGAGCGGGCTCCTATTTTGACTATCATAATTTGGTAAGCCATTTGATCACCCCATTTAACGTAGTTATGTTACCACAACCATTATAACATCCCTTGATGCTTATAGCATCCCACAAACCTCTTTTACTGGGTCTTGAGCCTTCTTCTTTTCCCCACCGGTTTACCAGGAGATGCTTTAGTATCCTCCCGACACCACTAGAACTTGTCCGGTGATAAAACTCGCTTCTTCCCGGGAGAAGAAAAGTACTGCTTCAGCTACATCCTGAGGGCTACCCAAGCGACCAACAGGTATTTTCTTAATTACTTCTTTTTCCTTACCGGGAGGCGTTACTGAATGTAAAAGATCGGTATCGATTTTGCTGGGAGCAACAACATTTACCGTTATTCCATAAGGAGCAAATTCTTGCGATAATGCTTTACTTAAGGCTATAACTCCTCCTTTAGCAGCTGCATAATGAACTCCCGAAGTGCCTCCAGTTATTCCTGAAGTAGAAGAGATATTGATAATTCTTCCCCATTTTTTACTTATCATATCAGGTAAAACAGCTTGGGAAACTAAGAAAACTCCCCGTAAATTTACGGCCAAAATTTTATCCCAAGTTTCTTCTTCTACGGAAAGAGCCGAAGAATAGGAAGGGTCACCTATCCCAGCGTTATTTACCAATATATCAATCGGCCCCAATTCCTGGTGAATTTGCTCTATCATTTTCTCAACTTCTTTCTTTTGGGATACATCTCCTTTTACTTTTATAGCCTTAGACCCCCAACTCTCTATTTCTTTTACCACTTCTTGGGCGGCCTCCTCCTTTTGGAGGTAATTGACCGCTACCTGCGCTCCAGCTTGAGCTAAAGATAAAGCAATAGCCCGACCAATACCCCGGCTTCCTCCCGTAACCAAGGCGATATGAAAAGAAAGTTTTCCCATAGCTTATTCTCCTTTATGATAGTTTATCTTCAAAATACATTATAGCTAATCGCATACTATACTATAAAGGGGCTTTGCCCCTTTATAATCCCCCGAAAAAGAAGAAAATAAAGAACAAAAGATTAAAGGCAAAAAACAGACAGCCTACGGCGTAGGATTAAAAAGAACCATAAGGGGGTAAAACCCCCTTATAACCCTCAAAGGCACAAAAGATTAAAAGCAAATACAACCGAGGAAGGAGAACACTTCCTCGGTACAAAGGGGAAAGAATTCCCCCTTGTAAACCCCCTTCTTTTTCGTTCCTCTATCATCTCCGTATACGTCACCCCTGAATGGTTCTATCAGGGGTCTAAATAATAGGACGGGAAATCCTCTACATATTCTTTTCCTCTCCTTTGACTCTCTTTTTCTTCCCTCACCCTTCCGGGGTGGAAGTGAAAGTGAGGGTGAATCAACTATGAGGGGGGGCAAACCCCCTCATAACCCCCTAGAAAGCAAAGAAAAAGACAAAAACAGACAGCCTACGGCGTAGGATAAAAAGCAAAAGAGATAAAAAGACTACAAACTATAACGCTGGAGAACAACACCCCAGCGTGGCGATCCTAATTTTTGCTCTCTGCAACTGGTTTTTAAATTTGGAGCAATTTAGCAGGTTTTGCAGTGATACTATATATCACAAGCAATGACGCCTATCCCACCAAGATTAGAGTGCCTACCAGTTTATTTCTTTTTAGGGTGATATTATTATATAATAACTATAAAAAATTTCATCTTGCCTTGACATTCTCCTCACCTTTGAGTATATTTATTGAGGCACGGGCGAGAAGGTCGCCGGTGTAGCTCAGCTGGTAGAGCAGCTGACTTGTAATCAGCAGGTCGTCCGTTCGAGTCGGATCACCGGCTCCATTTATGGGGAGGTACCTAAGTGGTTAAAAGGGGCGGACTGTAGATCCGTTGGCTGAACGCCTTCGTAGGTTCGAATCCTACCCTCCCCACCATAAATAGAAGGGCAGCCTGCGTAGCTCAGTGGTAGAGCGCGCCCTTGGTAAGGGCGAGGTCACCGGTTCAATCCCGGTCGTAGGCTCCATTTTGTTTGGGAAAGAGATAAAAGGAGGACAGATATACTATGGCAAAACAAAAGTTTGAAAGAAAGAAACCCCATGTTAATGTAGGAACTATTGGACATGTAGATCATGGAAAAACTACTCTTACTGCAGCTATGACTGAAGTGTTATCTAAAGTAGGATTAGCTCAGTATACTCCTTTTGATCAGATAGATAAAGCTCCAGAAGAGAAAGAAAGAGGTATCACCATTGCCATCTCTCACGTAGAGTATGAGACTGAGCATCGTCATTATGCTCATATCGATTGCCCCGGACATGCTGATTACGTGAAGAATATGATTACTGGTGCTGCTCAGATGGATGGAGCAATACTAGTGGTCTCTGCTGCTGATGGTCCTATGCCTCAAACTCGAGAGCACATCTTGCTCTCTCGTCAGGTAGGAGTACCGAGAATTATAGTTTTCCTCAATAAAACAGATATGGTAGATGACCCAGAGTTAGTAGAGCTAGTAGAGATGGAAGTGAGAGAGCTTTTAGACCGGTATGAGTTCCCAGGAGATGAAGTACCAGTCATCAAAGGTAGTGCCTTAAAAGCTTTGGAGTGTGGATGTGGAAAGAGAGAATGTCAGTGGTGTGGTCCGATATGGGAGCTCTTAGATGCTATGGATACCTATATCCCTGAGCCTAAAAGAGAGTTGGATAAACCTTTCTTAATGTCTATAGAGGATGTCTTCACTATCACCGGAAGAGGAACAGTGGTAACGGGAAGAGTAGAGAGAGGAGTTCTCCACGTAGGAGACCCAGTAGAGATTGTAGGTCTCTCTCATGAGATTAAAAAGACTGTAGCTACTGGTATTGAGATGTTCCGTAAAACCTTAGATGAAGCTCAAGCTGGAGATAACGTAGGAGTTCTCCTACGGGGTATTGAGAAGAAAGAAGTAGAGAGAGGTCAGGTCTTAGCTGCTCCTGGTTCTATTACTCCTCATACCTATTTTAAAGGAGAGGTTTACGTCTTAACTAAAGAAGAAGGAGGAAGACATACTCCTTTCTTCAATGGTTATCGTCCTCAATTCTATTTTAGAACTACTGATGTTACTGGAGAGATTAAACTCCCTGAAGGAGTAGAGATGGTTATGCCCGGAGATAATGCCACCTTAGAAGTAAAACTCATCTATCCCATTGCTATGGAGAAAGGATTGCGTTTTGCTATCCGTGAGGGAGGAAGAACAGTAGGAGCAGGAGTAGTTGCTGATATCATTGAATAGGGAGGATAAAAGGTGCAAGAAACTATAACTTTTGAATGTACGGAGTGTAAGAGAAGAAATTATCAGGGGAGCAAAAACAAGAAAACCAAAACCGCTCGCCTGGAGTTTAAGAAATATTGTCCTCATTGTCGTAAACATACTGTCCATCGAGAAATGAGATAAAACCGCAGGTCCGTAGCTCTAACGGCTAGAGCACCGGTCTCCAAAACCGGGGGTTGCAGGTTCAAATCCTGCCGGGCCTGCCAGCTTTATTTCTCCCGTTTTTCTCTCTCTAAAAGCTCCCTTTATAGTCGACGGACTCGCTTATTTCTCCCAACCAAACTTTACCATAACCTCATCATATCCTTTAATATTTGGGAGCTTTATCTTGTTTAGCTTCTTACTAAATTTCTGGCTTTTCTTTTCTCTCATGTTCTTTTATCTTGTTTCTGTCAACCCGGGAGAGGAGGAAATTACCTCCTTAGGGGAAGGAGCAAAGAAAGACATTCTGCGGATTATTGAAGCTGTGTTAGAGAAAGAGAAGGAGAAGAAAAAGAATGATTAACTGGCGCTTTTCCCCCGAATATCGAAGCCGGACTGTGGAGCGCTGCGCTTCTTCTTTACCTAAAATACATTCTGAAGACGAGGCGTTATTTCTCGCTGAAAAGTTAGGGATAGAAGTTATATTTGTTCACTTAGAGGAGGCTAAAGGAGGGCTCCTCTGGAGAGGAAAACAAGCTTACATCGTCATCAACTCTAAATTTCCACCTACGGAGCGGGCTAAAACCGTTCTCCACGAAATAGCTCATTTTCTCCTCCACCACGCTAACTATCTGCGCCCGGTGTTTTTAGACCATAAGAGCTTTATCGCCGGATTGGAAAAAGAAGCTGACTACTTCGCCTTCCTCTTGATGCGGGAGTGGTTGGAGGAAGAGGAGGAGTTTGTAGGTTTGGTAGAATTGTTATAAAGGGATAAAAAGATAAAAGAGGAGGGAAATAACCTAAAGGTATTTTTTAGCTATACAGTCAATAAAAGCGTCAATATCTGAGAGCTGGGATTGCAATATCTGATAGAGCCTTTCATCGTCAACTTTCCAGTAAAGATGGACTAACAAATTTCTGAATTTGGCCATATTGGCTAAGTTCTGCGCCAAGTTTTCCGGTATAGTTCCTCTCTCTCCCAGCAGAATAAAACCATCAGCATAACTTTCTGGCACCCCTCCGTGTTCCCGGGATAAAATATGATTACCAACATCAATACACCCTTCCATAGCCACAATAAAATAGTATTTAACACTTCCCAAGGTCTTTACATCACCGATGATTTTCTCTTTTTCTTCTTTTTGGAATTCCTTTAAAATATTTAGAGCTTTCTCGATTTCACCTAAAAGGTAAACAATTCTTTCCCTATCTACTGGCACTTTTGAGCTCCTGCTGATATTTTTTTAGGACTTCTTGAAAGTCCAGATATCTTTTCCATCGGAAAAGAAGGAAATCGGAACGGAGTTCTTCATCCTCATCTTTTAGGAGAAGACCCTTCGAGGCTCTATATACCAGGCGGTCGGGAGCATAATTCAGTACAATGATATCTACCGGTATTTTAACTATTTCTTCTATTTCTCTTGATAGCTCAATGTCATAAAATAAATTACTTACCCGGGGATGGGTTTCATCGAGGTATATTGCTAAGTCAATATCTCGGTAATCTTCTTTTTCAGTAAAAGAGCCAAAGAGATAAGCAAAAATAATCTCTTCCTGCTCGCAGACTATGGTTTTTACTTTTTGTAAGATAACTTCTTTTGATGCTGGATGTTGAATCACCTTAATCTCCCACTTATATCATTTAACCAACCTATTATAACATTTACTCTAAAGACTTAGCAGAGCTAAAAATGTGAAGGGCATTTTCTTGAGAATTTTCCAGGCGATATTATTACAGAATAACTACAAAAATTTGGGATAATCGCTTGTTGTAGTTACCAAGTTTCCTCTCTTGTTTCTTGAATACTCTTTTGCATCCTCAACTTACTTCATAAATATAGCTAAATTTCTCCTCGTATCTCCAAGGAAAATAATAATTTTCCTTTATTTTTGAGAGGCTTTACAAAAAAAAGAAAAATAGTATACTGAAAAAAAGAGAGGGAAGGAAGATGTGCTTTTCTTGGCGGGGGAACTCTTCTTTTAAAGATATTTCTGCTTTTCTCTTCTGTTATAATTCTCTTTTTGGGAATAATCTGGCTTTTCTCAACCGGCAAAATGGAATAAGAGTAACCTTAAAAACTACCTCTATAGAAAAAGCCCGCCAGCTCACTAAGAAAAATCACCCAGAAATAGCAATTTTGGGAATAGGAATGTTCAATCAAGAGGGATACTACGCTCTACTTTCCTTCTGGCAAGAGGAAGGAATACCAGTTATCGTTTTAGGTTTAGATGATAAAGAGGAAGAAGAGGCGCTAAAGCGAGGAGCTTATGCTTTTTTCCGGAAAGGAGAAAGTTATCCTGAGCTTGTAGCCGCTATCAAAAAGATAGGGGGTGGGGTTACTTAAAGCTGGTGACTATGGTTTCACAAAACCTATTGTTAGCTTTTGGGGATAGATAAACTTAAAAAGCGTCATTCCTGAATGTCTCTATCAGGAATCTAAATAATAGGAGAAAAACCCTCCCTTCCTTTTTTGTCATCGCGAGGGAGGCCAGAGGCCGACCGCGGCGATCTCTTTATTGAATTACCTCAGAGAATAAAAACGAGATTGCCCCGTCAAAAATAGTGAGTTCGCAAAGAGAGGTAAAAAAACTACAAAAAGACTATAAAACCTGAAGGGGCTTACAGAGTTTAATAGTAAATAAAAAAGCCATCGGTTCTAACAAACCTTAGCCTTTTCTTTCTCACATTCCCCGAGAAACTTCAGGATGGACTTCCACTTAATAAAGCTTTGAGCTTCTAATCTTTCAAGCAGAAGCTCTTTATCTGAACGTAAAGCGTCAGGAAAACGTTTAAAAAAGTTTGAGACATGGAGCTTATAATCGGAAATAGTTCTCGGAGCTCTTCCTTCAGCTTTCTTCTCAAACAGAAATACCTCTAAAAGGTTTTTCCAGTTGTCAGGTTGTGGAAGTTTTACTACTTCTCCCATAAGAAATACCTCTTTCTAGGAGATAATTTTTATAGTCGTCGGACTCAGGGTCTTTTTAGAAGAAGAGAAAATGTGGAAAGTGGCTTGAGAAGCGCCTTGGCTCTTCGGCATAGCCGAACGATAGAGCACCGGTCTCCAAAACCGGGGGTTGCAGGTTCAAACCCTGCCGGGCCTGCCAGTTGTTTATAGGGTCGCTTTTGCGATCTTACTACTCTTTCTAAAAACACTGCCGATGCCTCCTGGTGAGTTCGTCTTCTTGCGTCATCTTCTGAGATGAGGGCGCCTTTTCCTCAAATTCATTGCCCCAAAATGCTTCTCGGGAAGTCTATTCCTGCATTCCCGAACTATTGTAATGAAGGAGAGGAAAGACTCTCCCGTCGTAGCCTGTCATAATAAGTCCAGAAAAAATACTATAATAGGAGAGAATGCTCAAAGCACTAGCAGTTTATTTGACACTTTTCCTTTAATTTCTTATAATAATTCTACTTTGGATTTAGGGAGGAATAAGGGTGACTGAAGTTAAAGTTGGTAAAGGAGAAAGTATAGACGAAGCTCTGCGTAGATTTAAGAAGAAATGCCAACGTAATGGGTTGATTTCGGAGATGAAACGTAGAGAGCATTATGAAAAACCCAGCGAAAAGAAAAGGAAAAAAGCTCAAGCAGCTGCCCGAAGAAAAAGAAGAGGATGAGAGAGGAAAATTCTCTAAAAACTAAGATTCAAGAACAAATGAAAGAGGCTCTTCGGTCTCATGACCAGATGAGGTTGGATACTTTGCGGTTGCTTCTTTCAGAAATAAAGAATAAGGAAATTGAAAAGAGGGGTGATTTAGAAGAGGGGGAAATAGTTAGTTTAATCCGTAAAGAGATTAAAAAGAGGGAGGAAAGCGAAGAATACTTTAAGAAAGGAAATCGCCCCGAACTCTTAGACAAAGCAGAACAGGAAATTGCTATTTTGCAAGAGTTTGTTCCTCTTCCCCTTTCAGAAGAGGAAATAGAGCAAGTGGTAGATGAAGTTTTAGCTCACTGGTCGGGCGAGGTATCTTTAGGACCGGTGATGAAAGAGGTAATGTCTCGCCTTCAAGGAAGGGCAGAGGGGAAAGTAGTTTCTAACATAGTACGTCAAAAGATGAGTGTGGGGTGATAAAAAAATTTGTCTCGAGGGCTGGACCTAAAAGATAAAGAAATTCGTCTTTCACTGGAAAGCGTGGAGAATATAAAAGCGCTTTTTGGCTATTTGGATAATAAAGTTAAAGTAATCGAAAATGTGTTTAAAGTAGAAGTAGATTTAGAGGAAGAGGGTTTAGTGATTAGAGCTAAAGGCGAAATTGAAGAAGTGTTTCTAGCCCGGGATTTTTTGCAAGAGCTTTCTTCTTTTTCTCCTCAAGAAGAATTAAGTTCTGATGACCTGCAAAAAATGGCTCTTAGTTTTAAAGAAAATGAAAAGGCATGGTGGAATAATAAAGTAGAGCCTACCATTTTAACTACTGCCTATCATAAGTCTGTTCGAGCTAAAAGCCCCGGACAGATGAACTATGTGCAAGCGGTGAGGGATGCCGATATAACTTTTTGCATTGGTCCTGCAGGGACAGGAAAGACTTATTTAGCTATGGCTATGGCTTGTGCTGCTCTCCAAGCTAAAGAAGTGAGTAGAATTGTGTTAGTAAGACCGGCAGTAGAGGCAGGAGAAAGTTTAGGGTATCTACCTGGAGACTTGAAAGAAAAAATCGAGCCTTATCTGCGCCCTCTTTATGATGCTCTTTATGAAATGCTCTCTCCGGAGAGATTTCAAAAATATAGTGACAAAGGAGTGATTGAAGTAGCTCCTCTTGCTTATATGAGAGGGAGAACTCTTAATGATTCTTTTATAGTTTTAGATGAAGCTCAAAATACTACTCCAGAGCAAATGAAAATGTTTTTAACCCGTATGGGCTTTGGCTCCAAAGTAGTGGTGACTGGGGATATAACTCAAATTGACCTTCCCGCTGGTAAGAAATCAGGGCTAGTAGTGGTGCAAGAAATCCTTAAAGATATTAAGGGGATAGAGTTTGTCTACTTGAGCGAAAAAGATGTAGTCAGACATCAATTGGTCCAGAAGATTATTCTGGCTTATGAAAAGTTTGAGGGAAAAAATCTCTCTTCTTAAATCTCCTCTTCTTGCCTTTCGCTTTTTAAATTTTATTCTTTATGGAATAATGCTTTTCTTTCTCTTTTGGTTTTCTTCCTGGGGAGCGGAGTGGAATATCAAAGAGGGAGAAGTAGTTAATCGAGACATCATTGCTCCTCGTTCAGTGGAAATTATTGATGTTCCCAGTACTACTGAAGCCCAGAATAGAGTTCTTTCTACCGTTTCCCCTGTTTATCGAGTTGACTCTCAAACACTGGATAAGATTAGACAGGAATTAGAGGAATTTTTTAAGTCGGTAGAAGAAGTACGTCCTACTTATCTTCTTTTGTCCCTCGATTTTAGAGATACCTTCAGTAAAAAATGGAGAATTACTCCGGGAGTGGTGGAGTGGTTGGTGGCTTCTCCTCAAGAAGAATATGAGAAAGTTAGAGGAATCACCTTTGATTTAATCAATCGCTACCTATCTAGTCCTATCCGGGAAGAAGAATTAGAAAACAAAATTTTAGAGGCCTATAGCGAGTTGGAGAGAATGGGGTTGACAGGAGACGAAATAAGAGTGGCGGGAGCTCTGATTTTCCGTTTTCTCCGGCCTACGGCGGTAATAGATATCGAAAGCACCCAGAAAGAACGCTTAAAAGCTTTAGAATCCTTGCAACCGGTGAAGAGAATTATTAAGCGGGGAGAAGTGATTTTGAGAAAAGGAGAAATAGTCACCAAAGAGGACATAGAAATCTTAAGAGCTATGGGTCTCGGGGGAGAACAAGGCCAATGGTTTCAACTTTTGGCCTGGGCTTTGGTGATAGGCGGAGCGGTAGTGGCGGAATACTTTTATATTAAAAAATTTGCCCCCTCTCTTTTGGAGAATGATTCTTTGCTCCTTCTGCGTTTAGTGGTAGTAGGGGGTATTATAGCTATGAATATCTTGACTTTCCGCCTTTCCTCCTTTTTTGTAATCATTAGTGCTCTTCCTCTTATCTTGTTATCTATTTTGGGTAAAGATTATGCTTTAGGAGAATCCTTAATTCTTTTTCCTCTCCTTCTGTGGGGAGATAAAATGGATTTTCTTCAAGGATTTTATATCTATCTCAATTTATTCTTACCTCTTTTTTGGTTAAGTAGAATATCTAAAATAAGAGACCTAGTAAAAGCAGGGATGATGATGGCTTTAGTGAATATGGGTTTGAGCCTGGTTTTTGGTTTACAAGAGAGCAAAGAGTTAACCAGGGTTTTGGCCGATGCTTTTTATGGATGGGGAGGAGGAATGGGTGGAGCGGTAATCGCTATGGGGGGAATCACTCTTTTAGAGAGTACTTTTCACATAACTTCTGAGTTCCGACTGATGGAGTTGTTAAACCCTACTCATCCTCTTTTAAAAAGGCTTCTTATAGAGGCTCCCGGAACCTATAGTCACAGCTTGATGGTAGCCAATCTTGCCGAAGCTGCAGCAGAAAGAATTGGAGCCAATCCTTTTTTGGTTAGAGCCGGAGCTTATTATCATGATATAGGCAAGATAAAAAGACCTTACTTTTTTATCGAGAACCAAATGGAAGGGCATAATATTCATAATCGTCTTTCTCCTAATTTGAGTTCTTTGATCATCCAGAGTCACGTTAAGGACGGGGTAGAAATAGCCAAACAATATAATTTACCTCCCGAAATTCGAGAAATTATTGCTCGCCATCATGGAACGACTATAATTCGCTATTTTTATGATAAAGCTCTGAGAGAAAGAAAAGACGAAGTGAGAGAAGAAGAATTTCGCTATCCCGGGCCTTTGCCTCACACCACTGAAGAAGCGTTAATATTTTTAGCTGATAGCGTGGAGGCAGCGGTTCGGAGTACTGCTCACCCTACCCCCAGCCGAGTAGATGCTATAGTTAACGGGATATTACAAAAATACTTACGAGATGGACAATTAGATGAATCTCCTCTCACTATGAGAGATATGCGACAAATTGCTCAAGCTTTTGTAGTGGTTTTGAATGGTATGATTCATTCCCGGGTTCCTTACTATCCGGAAGAGGAGGTATTGAAAATGGCTAAGGGGAATGTAAATAATGAAAAAAATAGAAATAGTAAACAAAACTAAAGAAAGTTTTTTAACCAGAAGAAAGATACAAAAGATAGTAGAACTGGTTTTAAGAGAAGAAGGAAAGGACTTGTCCGGGTGTTTGAGCATAGCCGTAGTAGATAAAGAAGAAATTAGAAGCCTGAAAAAGAGGTTCTTTCACCAGGACGTCTATACTGATGTCATATCTTTTTTTTATGGGTTTTCTGACGAAGACGATGTTTGGGGAGAAATAATAATTTGCCCCGCGGTAATTAAAGAAGAAGCACGTAGTCGAGGAGAAAGAGAAGAACAAGCGCTGAGTATAGTTCTAATTCATGGTTTGCTTCATCTTCTAGGATATGAAGATGAAGATAGCGAAAAAGCTAAGGTTATGGAAGAAAGGCAAGAAGCTCTATATCAACTGGGAGAGGAAGAAGAGGAAAGAGAAAAACTGATACAAAAAGCTAAAGAAGTGAGAGCTCGCGCTTATGCTCCTTATTCTAATTTTCTAGTAGGAGCAGCGCTATTGGGATATAACGGGAATATTTTTACTGGTTGTAATGTAGAGAATGCCTCCTTTGGTTTGACTATTTGCGCTGAAAGGGGAGCGGTGGCTAAAGCTCTATCTCAAGGGGTAAAGGAATTTAAAAAAATTGCCATAATAGCTGATTCATCTTCTTATTGTTTTCCCTGTGGAGCCTGTCGGCAGGTTCTTTATGAATTTGCTCCCCAATTAGAGGTAATAGCGGCTAAAAGTGATATAGATTATGAGGTGGTTTCTCTTCGTTCTCTTTTGCCCCAAGCTTTTTCTCTGAAAAACGACAGAAAGGAGTAAATAACTTGACTTTTCGTTCTGGTTTCGTTACCATCTGGGGGCAACCCAATGTAGGGAAATCTACTTTTTTAAATTATGTTTTAGGGCGCAAGGTGGCTATAGTTTCTTCTAAGCCTCAAACTACCCGCCAAGTTCTAAAGGGGATTCTTAATCTCCCCGATGCTCAGATAGTTTTTTTAGATACTCCGGGTTTGCATTCTCCCCGGGATGAGTTCAGTCAGTGGATGGTTCAAGAAGCGGAGAAAGCTATAATAGGTGTGGATGTGCTTCTTTATATGATTGCTCCTCATAATCGGGAAGAAGAGGATAAAAAATACTTAAATAATCTTCGTTCTTTTCCTAACCCGGTTTTGTTAGTGCTTAATAAAAAAGATTTAGTAAAAGAGGAAGAAGCGCAAAAAATTCTCGCTCGATTTTCCCCTCTTTTTGACTTTAAAGGAAAAGCGGCAGTGTCTTCTCTCACGGGAGAGGGGATTCCGGAGCTACTTTCTGAGATTGTGGGGGTTCTTCCTCCTGGACCTCCTTATTATGAAAGAGATGTACTATCTGATGCTTTAGAGAGAGATATAGTAGCAGAGATAATAAGAGAGAAAATTTGGTGGTATACCTATCAGGAAGTCCCTTACGGGGTAGAAGTAAGAGTAGAGGAATTTAAAGACCGGGGTGAGGTTCTCTATATCAAAGCTCTTATATATGTAGAAAGGGATTCGCATAAGAAAATTGTTATTGGTAAAGAAGGAAAGATGTTAAAGAAAATTGGAGAGGAAGCAAGAAAAGAAATAGAATTTAATTGGGGTAAAAAAGTGTATCTCGATTTATGGGTCAAAGTGGAGAAAAATTGGAGAAAAAGACCTGAAGTTCTCGGAAGATGGGGATATAAATTTAAGTGATAGAGAGATTTAATCGCTATTGGAAAGACGAAGGGATAGTAATCCGCTCTACTGACTTGGGAGAGCGAGACCGCTTAGTTACTCTTTTCACCCGGGGAAGGGGTAAAATTAAAGCTTTGGCCAAAGGATCCCGTAAGGTAGGAAATCGTTTTGGGGCTTCTCTGGATATTTTTAATTATTCCGAATTTATGTTTTATTCCGGGGCTGGGATGCCTATCCTTATGCAGGGTTTGATTAAGTTTTCTTATCGGGATTTAGTTTCTTCCTTAAAAAAATGGTTAGAGGGCAATTATTTACTATATCTCCTAGATCGATGCTGGCAATGGGAGAAGCCCGAAGAGAGGCTTTTAGAAAGAGTGCTATATTTTTGGGAAGTGATTTTGAAGAAAGGAGAGGATGCCTATCCCTCCTTTCTTCAATTTAAATTAGATTTAGCTTTTTATTTAGGGATAAATCCCCATCTGGGAAGCTGTGTGGTTTGTAATAAAACAATAGAGGGGGAAACTTATTGGAGCAATCTAGAAGGGGGTGTAATTTGCCCTTATTGCGCTCGGGAAATAAGAGAAAAAGTGGTTCTCCCTCAGGATTTGAGAGCTATACTGAGATATCTTTCTTCCCGAGGGAATTCCTCCTCGCTTAAGCTCAGCTCTCCTCAGTTTGAGAGCTTAGATAAAATACTTTCTGATTATCTTAGCTACGAGGTAGGAGATAAAATAGGAAGCTGGTATGATTTTCAGTCTCATTACCAGGAAATAGCTTTTTCCAGTTGACAGGATTTTCTAAAATTGCTATATTCTCAGTTTGGTGTGCTTAGGAGAAAGTAAAGTAGTATCTTTTGGAGTTTGTTTTCCTAGCCACCAAGGAGCCTCTTTTTAATGGTTTATAAAGGTTATTCTGGGCTATAGTGAGGGCTGTCTTAAAACCGCGAGCTGAGGAAAGGCAGCCGAGAAAGGGCGGGATAAAAGAATCTCAGCAAGCTATGCTGAAAAACATAGCTTAGTTAGCAAGGAAATTATGTATTTTCAAGACATTATCCTGACTCTTAGTGATTACTGGAAAAAAATGGGTTGCGTTATTGCTCAACCTTATGATGTGGAAGTGGGGGCAGGCACTATGAATCCGGCTACTTTTTTGCGGGTTTTAGGGCCGGAGCCCTGGAGAGTAGCCTATTGTGAGCCTTCTCGCCGTCCTACTGATGGCCGATATGGAGAGAATCCTAACCGGCTTTATGAACATTATCAATTTCAGGTTATCATCAAACCTTCGCCTTCCGATATTCAGGATTTGTATCTAAAAAGCCTTTTTCACCTGGGCATTAAACCGGAAGAACACGATATCCGGTTTGTGGAAGACAACTGGGAATCTCCTACTTTAGGAGCGTGGGGTTTGGGCTGGGAGGTGTGGTTGGATGGAATGGAAGTTACCCAGTTTACTTATTTTCAACAAGCCGGAGGGATAGATGTAAAACCTATTGCTGTAGAAATCACCTATGGTTTAGAAAGAATGGCTATGTATTTGCAGGAAAAGGAAAATGTGTTCGAAGTGCAATGGAACGAATATTTGACTTATGGAGATATTCGCCTCCAGGAAGAAAAGGAACACTCTATATATAGTTTTGATGAAAGCAACTCTTCTGTTCTTTTTACCCTCTTCGGGCTTTATGAAGAAGAGGCTAGAAGATTGTTAGATAAAAAGTTAGTGCTTCCAGCTTATGATTACGTTTTGAAATGCTCTCACGTTTTCAACCTCTTAGATGCTGGTGGAGGAATAAGCGTGATGGAAAGAAACCAATATATGGGAAAAATAAGGCAATTAGCCAACCGTTGTGCTCAGTTGTATCTGGAGGGAAGAAAGGCTCTGGGTTTCCCTTTTTCTTCCTCCATAAAAGTTGGAGAATTTTAGCGATATTAAAAGGGAAAGGTAAAGATAAATGGCCAAAAGAGATCTCTTGTTGGAGATAGGAATGGAAGAGCTGCCTACTAGCCTGATAGCTGATATTTTTGAGGAGTGGGAAACTAAATTTACTCGAGGCTTCAAAGAGGCACGTCTAAGCTATGAAGAGATAGCGGTGGTGGGTACACCTCGACGGATGACTATTTATCTCCAAGGAGTGGCCGAAAGACAAGACCCGGTTTTTCGGGAAGTCAAGGGTCCAGCCAAGAAAGTGGCTATTTCTGAAACCGGAGAATTCTTGGAACCTGCTTATGCTTTTGCTCGCTCTCAAGGTATCGATTTATCTGATTTGGTGGTCAAAGAAACAGAAAGAGGGGTTTATGTTTTTGGAGTGAAAAAAGAAGAAGGAAAGTTGGTGGAAGAGATTTTGCCCTCAGTGCTTTCTCAACTTATCTCTTCTTTAGAGTTCCCCCGTTCTATGCTCTGGGGGGAGGGGAACTTTCGCTTTGTTCGTCCTATTCGCTGGATTTGTGCCCTGTGGGGAGATAAAGAGATAAATTTTGAAATAGCCGGGGTGAGCGCTTCTCGTTTTACCCAGGGACATCGTTTTCTTAGCCCCGGACCTGTAGAATTGAAGGAAACCTCTCAGTATTTTTCCTCTTTGGAGGAAGCAAAAGTCATAGTTTCTCAGGAAGAGAGAAGAAAGAAAATTGAAGAAGCTCTGACCAGAGAAGAACAGTTAATAGGGGGTCACTGGCTAAAAGATGAGAGTTTAATTCAAGAAGTCAATTTTTTGGTGGAATACCCTGACGCTCTAACTGGCCGGTTTGATTCCCAGTATCTTAGGCTTCCTCATCGAGTGCTTACTACAGTTATGAAGCATCATCAGAAATATTTTGCTTGTGTTGATGACCAGGGGGAACTGCTGCCCTTTTTCTTTATAGTTTTAAACCGACCCCGAGAGGGAGGAGAAAAGATAGTAAAGGGAAACGAACGGGTGCTTAAAGCTCGATTAGAAGATGCACTGTTTTTCTTTGAGGAGGACAGGAAAAAGCCTTTGAGAGAGAGAGTGGAAACTCTCTCCGGGGTTATTTTCCAGGAATCTTTAGGAACTATGAAAGAAAAAGTGGAACGATTGGAGAAGTTAGCCCGCTACTTAGGAGAGGAGTTAGGTTTTGATTCGGGGAGAATAAAACGGGCTGAAGAAGCCGCTCGTTTATCTAAAGCCGACCTCACTTGTGAGATGGTAAAAGAGCTTCCCGAACTCCAAGGATATATGGGTAAAGTGTATGCTCTTTTAGAGGGAGAGGAAGAAGAAGTAGCCATCGCCTTAGAAGAGCAATATTATCCTCTACCGGGAGAAGAAAATTATCCTACTACCATAGCGGGGACGATTCTCTCTTTGGTGGATAAGATGGATAATATAGTTTCCAGTTTTTCCTTGGGTAAAATGCCGAGTGGCTCTCAAGACCCCTGGGGTTTAAGAAGAATGGCACAGGGAATTGTGAATATTATTTTACATTGCCAGTGGTATGTGCCGTTATCTTCCTGGGTAGAGAAAAATATTCTCTTTTTAACTGAGCAAGGCTTAATGAGGGGAGATGGGGAAATAAAAGCTGAAGTAGTTGAATTCCTCTTTAATCGCCTTCGTTTGCGTCTTTTGAACGCTGGTTTTAATTATTCAGTGGTGAATGCGGTTTTGAATACCCCCGTTGATGACCTTTATGAAGCGTTTAAAAAAGCAGAGGTTCTCGAGAAGTTGAGAAGAGAAAGAAAGTCATTTTTATCTGAGATAGTTACGGGCTTTACCCGGGCTAACAATATCAGTAAAGGGTTTTCTGGGAATGAGAATTTGCGAGAAGACTTGTTGCGAGAAGACTTAGAGATAGAATTATACCGAAATTTGCAAAAAGTAGAGCAGAGTTTTAACCAAGCAGTGGCAGGAGGAGATTACCTCTCTGCTTTTGAGATATTCTACTCTTTGGTACCGGTGCTTAATCAGTTTTTTGACCAGGTTTTGGTGATGTGTGAAGAAAAAGATTTGAGAGAAAATCGCTTAAATTTAATGAAAAAAGTGGTAAACTTGTGGAAGGATTTAGCTGACTTATCTCAGATAGTAATAGAGGGAGAATAAAGTGGGAGAGACGAGTTCGGCCTATAAAGCGAGCGACGATTTCAATATTTTTGTGATTTCTGATGGAACGGGTAAGACTGCGACATCGGTAGTGCAGGCTGCTCTTTTGCAATTTGACCTGCCTCGGGTCAATATTATGCGTTTTACCCATATTCGTAACCGGGAAGAAATATACAGCATTCTAGATATAGTGCAGCCCCAAAAAGATGTGGTAGCTTATACGGTGGTAAATGAAGAGTTAGCTCAAGCCTTACGAGCCGAATCATTGAATCGAGGAATATTGGCTATAGACCTTTTGGGACCGGTGGTAGAGGTATTAAAAAAAGTCAGTTCTCGTCAGCCTCGAGGAACTCCCGGTCTTTTCCGCCGTTCAGAAGAAGAACTATCTCCTAAAGTAGAAGCTTTAGAATACGCCTGGAAAGAGAGTAGTGGGTTTAGTGTCTCCAACTTAGATGAGGCCGATATAATTCTTTTAGGGGTATGGTATCCCCGCCGAGAAGAAGGGATACTGATGTTGGCAGAAAGAGGAGTTAAAGCGGCTTTTTTAATGTTGGACCCCGGCCTACCTCTTCCTCCTCACTTTGAAGAGATAATGACTCATTATTTAAATAAACCGGTGATAGGTTTGACAATGGACGCTGACTATCTATCTAGCGTGCGAGAAGCAAGAATTAAAGCTCTGGGTTTAGATGCTCTTTTGGGTAAATCTCAGAAAGAGGTGGTGAAGAAAGAATTAGATTTTGCGCAGAGAGTTTATGACCGATTGGGTTGTCAGGTAATAAATATAACCGGTTTGAGCAATAAAGATTTGGTAAGCATGATTATAAGCCAAATTAAAAGAAAGAGGGAGGAAACGCGATGAGTAAGAAGAAATACGTCTATTTTTTTGGCGAAGGCAATGCTTCAATGAAACTACTCCTGGGGGGCAAGGGAGCGAACTTAGCAGAAATGACCCGTATCGGTTTACCGGTGCCTCCAGGATTCACTATTACCACCGAAGCCTGCAATCATTATTATAAGAATAATCAAACCTGGCCAGAAGGGCTGGCTGAAGAGGTAGAAGAGAACTTAAAGCTTCTAGAAGAAAGAGCGGGCAAGAAATTTGGCGACCCCAAAAATCCTCTTTTGGTTTCGGTCCGTTCCGGTGCTCCGGCTTCTATGCCCGGGATGATGGACACCATTCTTAATCTGGGTCTTAATGACCAAGTGGTAGAAGGCTTAGCTCAGCTCACCAACGACCGCCGTTTTGCCTATGACTGTTATCGCCGTTTCATTCAAATGTTTGGTAATGTGGTAATGGGAATAAGTCACGATGAATTTGAAGCCATTTTAGACGAAGTAAAAAGAGAAGTAGGAGCTAAACTGGATACCGATTTGGATGCCAATGCTCTAAACAAAGTAATCAACAAATACAAGGAACTTTATAAAAAAGTAACAGGAGAAGATTTTCCTCAAGACCCCAAAGAACAGTTACGTAGAGCCATCAACGCCGTCTTTGAATCCTGGAATAATAAGAGAGCCATCACCTACCGGAAACTCAACAATATCCCCGAAGATTGGGGAACAGCAGTAAACGTTCAAATGATGGTTTTTGGAAATATGGGATTCGATTCTGGAACCGGAGTGGGCTTTACTCGTAACCCTTCAACCGGAGAAAAAGAATACTACGGGGAATATCTCTTGAATGCTCAGGGAGAAGATGTAGTAGCCGGTATTAGAACTCCTAAACCCATCATAGAAATGCAAAAAGACCTTCCTCCGGTTTTTGAAGAGCTAAAGAAGGTTTATGAAATATTAGAAAAGCATTACAAAGATATGCAAGACTTTGAGTTTACTATTGAAAAAGGTAAACTTTATCTTTTACAAACCAGAACCGGAAAGAGAACTGCTCAGGCAGCCATTAAGATTGCTGTAGATATGGTTAAAGAAGGATTAATTGATGAAAAAACAGCAGTGAAAAGAGTAGAACCAGAGCAAATCAATCAACTACTTCATCCTCGTATTGATCGCAGTCAATCTCTGAAGGTATTAGCCAAAGGGTTACCGGCTTCTCCTGGTGCAGCTTATGGAAAAGTAGTTTTTGATGCTGATGAAGCAGAGAAGTTAGGCAATAACGGTGAGAGAGTTATCCTCGTAAGACCGGAAACTACTCCTGATGATATCCATGGAGTAGTGGCAGCACAGGGAGTTTTAACCAGTAGAGGTGGAATGACCAGCCACGCCGCAGTAGTAGCCCGGGGTATGGGTAAACCCTGTGTAGCTGGTTGTGAGACAATTAAAATCGATCTGGATAAGAGAATGTTTTCAGCGAACGGAGTAGTAGTAAAAGAAGGCGATTATATCACTATCGATGGAAGTACAGGAGAAGTCATTTTAGGTCAGGTTAAAACTATTCCTCCTCAATTGTCTTCTGATTTTCAAACTCTTCTTTCCTGGGCAGATAAATTCCGCCGTTTAGGAGTGCGAGCTAATGCCGATACCCCGGCAGATGCTAAAAAAGCACTGGAATTTGGAGCAGAGGGAATTGGTCTTTGCCGGACTGAGCATATGTTTATGGCTCAGGAGCGCTTGCCCTGGGTGCAAAAAATGATTATGGCTCAAGACGCTGAAGAAAGAAAAGAACCTCTCTCTAAGATTGGTCCTATGCAAAAGGGAGACTTTAAAGAAATACTCCGGGTTATGAAAGGTAAACCAGTTACCATTCGTTTGATTGACCCCCCCTTGCATGAGTTCTTGCCTAAGTTAGAAGACCTTCTTGTCGAAGTAGCTACTATGCGAGCCAAAGGAATAACTGGTCCAGAGTTAGAAGAAAAAGAGCAACTACTTAAAGTAGTAAGAGGACTGCATGAGAGTAACCCTATGTTAGGTTTACGGGGCTGCCGTTTGACTATTCTTTATCCTGACATTGCAGAAATGCAAGTTAGAGCCATTATGGAAGCCGCTTGCGAGTTGTCTCAAGAAGGAATTAAAGTTCTTCCCGAGATTATGATTCCTCTGGTTGGTCACCGTAACGAAATTAAAATCTTGAAAGAAAGATTAGACCAGGTAGCTCAAGAAGTCATTAATAAATACCAGGTAGATGTTCACTATAGCTTTGGGACTATGATTGAAGTTCCTCGGGCAGCGCTGGTGGCAGACCAGATTGCCGAATATGCTGAGTTCTTCTCTTTTGGAACCAATGACCTTACTCAGATGACTTTTGGCTACAGCCGGGATGATGCGGAAGGTAAGTTCTTATTCTTCTATGAGGAGAATGGCATATTAGAAGAAGATCCCTTCCAGGTTTTAGACCAGGAAGGAGTGGGGCAATTGATGCGGATGGGAGTGGAAAAAGGTCGCAGCACTCGTCCCAACCTAAAATGTGGAATCTGTGGAGAGCATGGAGGAGAACCAAGGTCAGTGAAATTCTGCCACGAAATTGGCCTGAACTATGTCAGCTGTTCTCCTTTCCGGGTGCCTATTGCCCGTTTGGCTGCTGCTCATGCGGCTTTAGAGGGCGAAGAGAGTAACAAGAAGTTTGACGCTTGAGTTGGATTATCCCCTACCCCGGAATGGGGTAGGGGATAAAGAGCCAAAGGAGTGGGTGAGGCGGTGGCAAATACAATCGCAGATATCAAAAAGTTTTGGGAAACGAAAGAGAAGGAGATACTATCACCGTTTGCCACTTTGAGCACTAATAGTCAGGGAAGAGAAAAAGAAGAAGCAGAATGTGAGCTGCGAAACTGTTTCCAGCGGGACCGAGACCGTATCATTCACTCTAAGTCTTTTAGGCGTTTGAAACATAAAAGTCAGGTTTTCTTAAGCCCCGAAGGTGACCATTATCGCACTCGCTTAACCCACACTTTAGAAGTAGCGCAGATTGCCCGGACTGTGGCTCGAGCTTTACGTTTGCAAGAAGATTTAGTAGAAGCAATTAGCTTGGGTCATGACCTGGGGCATACTCCTTTTGGACATGCTGGAGAAGAAGCGCTTAATGAGGTTCTTCAACCTCAAGGTTTCAGGCACAATGAGCAGAGTTTAAGAGTGGTAGACTTTTTGGAAAAAGATGGGAAAGGTCTTAACCTCACGTGGGAAGTGAGAGAGGGAATTGCTAAACACTCCAAAACCTGGGCTGAAGATTTGGTTTTTAGTGCCGAAGAACTTCCTTCTACTCTCGAAGGACAAGTGGTGCGGTGGGCGGATGTGGTGGCTTATGTTAACCACGATATTGATGATGCCCTGCGAGGTAAGGTTATAAAGGAAAATGAGCTTCCTGCTTTAGCTTTAGAAGTTTTAGGGTATACTCATCGGGAGCGGATAGACCGGATGGTTAAGGACTTAGTCTTAAATAGTTTTAACCAGCCAGTGGTTAAGATGACTGACGAAGTGCGAGAAGCCACAGAGGTTTTACGTCGCTTCCTTTTTGAAAGAGTGTACTTAAGTGAAGAACAAAAAGCAGAAAGAGATAAAGCTAAGAGGCTGGTTAAAGAACTGTATCGGTTTTTTTTAGAGCACCCGAATATCTTAGAGAGAGAGTATAAACTATATAAGAAAGGAACTACCGACTTACAGCAGTCGGTTTGTGACTTTATTTCGGGAATGACGGATAGGTATGCTTTATACATCTATCAAAAATATTTTATTCCTTCTTCCTGGCCTGAAGAAGGAAGAAGGAATACTGACTAAATAACTTACAAAGGGAGGTAGACATTATGGGAATTGCAGTTTTTGCTCCTATTGCTGGTTTAATTGCTGTTATTTATGCTATTTTCCTCATCCGTCGGATTGACACTTTTGATCCGGGAAACGAGAAAATGCAGAGTTTATCTAAAGCCGTCCAGGAAGGAGCTATGGCTTTCTTGAAAAGAGAATATTCCTTTCTGGTTTTCTTTGTTATCGGTATGTTTATTCTTCTGGCCCTTACACGAGGAGTAACGGAAGCTATCTGTTTTGTGTGTGGCGCTATCTGCTCTGTAGGTGCTGGTTTTGTAGGTATGAGAGTGGCCACTCGCAGTAACTGTCGCACCACCCAGGCAGCCTCTAAAAGCATAAGTGATGCTTTAACAGTTGCTTTTTCTTCGGGTTCAGTTATGGGAATGTGCGTGGTAGGATTTGGTCTTCTGGGATTGGGTATATTATTTCTCATTACCAAAGACCCGAATGTCATCAATGGTTTTGCTTTAGGAGCGAGCTCCGTTGCTCTCTTTGCCCGTGTGGGTGGAGGTATTTACACTAAAGCTGCTGATGTGGGAGCAGACCTCGTGGGTAAAGTAGAAGCGGGAATTCCCGAAGATGACCCTCGTAACCCGGCAGTTATCGCTGACAACGTAGGCGATAACGTAGGAGACGTGGCCGGAATGGGAGCTGACCTCTTTGAATCTTATGTAGGTTCCATCGTAGCTGCTATGGTATTGGGTGCTATACCTGGAGCAGTATATGGAGGAGTAAGCGGGGTAGTATTTCCTCTTCTTCTTGCTGGCCTGGGAGTAGTGGCTTCTATTATTGGGAGTCTCTTCGTGAAAGCCAAAAACGAAAAAGATTTAGCACCTGCTCTTAACCGGGGAACTTACATCAGTGCTATTCTCACTGCTATTTTTATTTTGATTTCTTCTCTGTTAGTGTTCCGGGGTTTGGGAACCGGGAAAGCCCTGGGTCCATTTGTAGCCACTATTTCTGGTCTTATAGCTGGTATCGCCATTGGTCTCCTTTCTCAATATTATACTGCTAGCGATTATAAACCAGTGAAACAGCTGGCAGATGCGGCTAAAACTGGTCCGGCTACAGTAATAATTAATGGTTTGGCTCTGGGTATGGAAAGCACTGTTTTCCCTCTTCTTTTAGTGTGTGCTGCTATCCTCATAGCTTACTGGGCGGCAGGGATTTATGGTATTGCTATAGCCGGTTTAGGTATGCTTTCCATCGTAGCTATGACAGTGTCAGTAGATGCTTATGGCCCGGTAGCTGATAACGCCGGAGGCATTGCTGAAATGGCTGGCTTAGACCCCAAAGTGCGTAAAGTTACTGATTCTTTAGACTCTCTGGGAAACACCACAGCAGCTATAGGTAAAGGTTTCGCCATTGCCTCTGCAGCTCTCACTGCTCTTGCCTTATTCGTAGCTTATTCGCAAACTGTAGGTTTAACTGTTATAGACCTTTTGCATCCCTACACCGTAGTAGGACTGTTCATTGGAGGAATGATGCCCTTCCTTTTCTCTTCAATTGCTATGAAGGCAGTAGGAACTGCTGCTTTTAAGATGGTAGAAGAAGTGCGACGTCAGTTCCGGGAAATAAAGGGATTAATGGAAGGAAAAGCTCAACCTGATTATGCTCGGTGTGTAGATATCAGCACTCGGGGAGCTATTACCCGGATGATTTTCCCTGGTATTCTAGCAGTAGCAGTGCCTATCATTGTAGGTTTAGTTTTAGGGAAAGAAGCTTTAGGAGGAGTGCTGGCTGGGTCAATTACCACCGGTCTTCTTTTAGCTATTATGATGGCCAATGCTGGAGGAGCATGGGATAATGCCAAAAAATACATAGAAGCAGGAAATTTAGGAGGAAAAGGAACTCCTACTCATGCTGCAGCGGTAGTAGGAGATACCGTGGGCGATCCTTTCAAAGATACTGCTGGTCCTTCTCTTAATATATTGATTAAACTTATGTCCATTGTGGCTTTGGTATTTGCTCCTCTTTTCATGCGCTAACCTTTTGCTTTTCTCCCTCGGGAATATTCCCGAGGGAGAAAAGATTTAATTAGAATGATATAGTCCTTCTCCAAACGCAAATCTTTTTAAAAGTGGTTTAATTTTAGGAGTGGCGATAAGGAAATATCGGTTTTACCCTTTTAAAGGAGGCCTAGGTGGTTTAGTTGATATTTGATGACCAGTATTTAGAGGAGATTAAGAGCCGCGTAGATATGGTGGAGCTTATTTCTCACTATGTTAGTCTTCAACCTGCCGGTCGTAACTACCGTGCTCTGTGCCCTTTTCATGAAGAAAAAACCCCTTCTTTTTTGGTTTCTCCCGAGAAAGGGATTTTCCACTGCTTTGGATGTGGGGTAGGTGGCAATATTTTCACTTTTGTAATGAAAATGGAAAATTTGACTTTTCCTGAAGCAGTGGCTTTTTTGGCTCAGAAGTGCGGTATGGAGCTACCCACCTCGTCGAGAGGTAGCACCCGGCAAACCAAAGAACGAGACAAATTTTTTCTGCTAAACGAAACTTTAAGTAACTATTATTATCAGTGTTTGTTGAACCCCCGAGAAGAGTTAGCTGCCACTGCTCGCTCTTATATTTATGAAAAAAGAGAGCTCCGGCCCGAAATAGTAGAGCAGTTTGGTATTGGTTTTTCTCCAGCTTCGGGTAAAGAATCTATTGCCTATTTAATGAAGGCTGGTTTTTCAGGGCAAGATTTAATTAAAGCTGGTGTAGGAGTAGTAACAAGAGGTGGGGAACTTCTCGACCGTTTTCGAGGTAGAATTACTTTTGCTTTACATGATGCTCAGGGAAGAATAGTAGGGTTTGGGGGAAGAAGTCTAAAAGGGGAAGAGCCCAAATATGTTAATATTTCTGATACCCCGATTTTTTCCAAGGGACATAATCTTTATGGTCTGTTTGCCTCGCGGAGTTTTATTCAGCATTCTCGCCAGGCAATTTTGGTGGAAGGATATATGGATTTCCTTACTCTTTTCCAGGAAGGGGTTAATAATTGCGTAGCTTCTATGGGTACTGCTCTTACTCGAGATCAGGCTATACTCTTGCATCGTTATGCTGAAGAAGTGGTTATTTGTTATGATTCAGATATAGCAGGGCAGAAAGCGGCAGTGAGAGGTATAAACATTCTCCAGGAACAGGGTATAACAGTAAAAGTGGCATCTATTCCCTCACCTCATGACCCTGATTCTTTTTTGCGGGAGAAAGGAAAAGATGAGTTTTTGAAGATTGTAAATGAAGCTCCTACTCTTTTTGATTTTCAATTGGAATTATTTATTAGAGATTATGGTTTTAATTCTCTAGAGTCCAAGGCAAAAATTATTAAAGGCATAGTTCCTTTTGTGCAATCAATTAAAGACCCGGTAGAGAGGTCTTTAAAAATTAGTTATTTAGCAGAGAAATTAAAAGTAGGGGAATCAATAATTTATAGTGCATTAAGACAAGAAAGGACTCCTGAAGCTATTTTAAAATCTTTTACGGCTAAAGAGTCAGGTAAGGTAAAAGCAGAGAAAATGCTTTTGCGAGCTATGATAGAAAGCCAGTTTTGGCGGGAAACAATTGGTAGAGAATTGGAAGTTAGCAATTTTTCTCTATCTCAACATCGTCGTATTTTTAATGCTCTTTCTGATTCTCAAAGAGAAAGCAATCTTTCTCCTTCTGATTTGATAGACATTTTTTCTGGTGATGAAGACTTGTCTCGCTGTGTAGCAGAGATAATGACTCGAGAAGATTTGCAGGTAGGGTTAAACCAGGAAGTGGTTGAGGACTTGATACGTCGGCTGAAATTAGCCTCAGTGGAAGAGGAAATGCAAAAAGTGCAAGAAGAACTTTCTCGAGAAACCAATGAAGAAAAATTGCAATACTATCATTTACTCTCGCAAGAGAGAGAAAAATTGAAAAGGTAGAGTGAAGAGAGGAGAGATGCGATTGAGCGGTGATAATAAGAATAAGTCTTCCCCGGAAATTTCTTCTTTGATGGAAAGAGGAAAACAGAAAGGTTATATTACTTTTAAAGAGCTAAATGATGCTTTGGGTAATGAAGCTATAAATGTAGATAAACTGGATGATGTTTATAATACCCTTTTGGGTTTGGGCATTGAAGTTTCGGATGAAGAAGCTTTGCAGGAAGAACAACCTACCATAGAAGCAGAAGATTTTTACTTTGAGGATATAAAAGGTATAGGGGTCGATGACCCGGTAAAAATGTATCTGAAAGAAATTGGGCAAGTTCCTCTTTTGAAACCCGAGGAAGAAGTAGCGTTGGCCAAAAGAGTGGAAAAAGGAGACCCCGAAGCCAAAAGGAAACTCATCGAAGCTAACTTACGACTGGTAGTAAGTATTGCTAAAAAATATGTAGGTAGAGGTATGCTCTTTCTGGACCTTATTCAGGAAGGCAATTTAGGCTTAATCCGGGCAGTAGAGAAGTTTGATTATCGAAAGGGTTATAAATTCAGCACTTATGCTACCTGGTGGATTCGGCAGGCTATCACCCGAGCTATTGCTGACCAGGCGCGGACCATTCGTATACCGGTTCATATGGTAGAGACTATTAATAAACTTACTCGAACTGCTCGGCAATTGGTTCAAGAGTTAGGAAGAGAGCCTACTCCTGAAGAGATAGCGGAGAGAATGGGTATCACTCCGGATAAGGTTAGAGAGATACTAAAAACAGCTCAGGAACCTTTGTCTCTTGAGACTCCTATTGGGGAGGAAGAGGATAGCCACCTGGGTGATTTTATAGAAGATACTGGAGCGCTTGCTCCTCCTCAAGCTGCTTCTTACTCCCTTTTGAAGGAGCAGTTAGATAATGTTTTGAATACTCTTACCGATAGAGAGAGAAAGGTTTTAAAGCTTCGCTTTGGTTTGGAGGATGGAAGACCTCATACTTTAGAAGAAGTAGGGCAGATTTTTGGAGTAACCAGAGAAAGAATTCGCCAGATTGAAGCTAAGGCTTTGAGGAAGCTTCGGCATCCCACTCGTAGCAAAAAATTGCGTGACTATCTTGACGAAACGGAATAAGTTCTCTATAATCCTTGATGTAGCCGCTCCTCGGTAGCTCAATGGTGGAGCATCCGGCTGTTAACCGGAGGGTTGCAGGTTCGAGTCCTGCCCGGGGAGCCAGTTTTTTTGCGGTATCCTACAAAACCCCTTATAATCTCTTTATATTCAGTGTGTTACTTATCTTCTCCGATAGGTCTCTGGAGGGTCAATCGCGAGCCTCGTTGGGTAGCTTCCTTAGATGCTTTTTCTTCCTCAGTAATCTTGGTTTTAAAGTTTTTGTCTTTTGTTTTTCGCTTTCCCGGGGGGTTATAAGGGGGCAGAGCCCCACTGAGGAAGATGCTTTTTCTCCCTCAGTAATCTTTGTTCCTTATTATGTTTTTCCAGCTTTTCTTTATTTCCGGGGGTTATGAGGGGGGTTTACCCCCTCATTGCCTCTTCGTCATTCCCGAAATCTTTAATCGGGAATCTAAGTTTTTGCTTTTTCTTTCTTTTTGGAAGTGTAGGGGCGTCACCTCCCATTGTTTGGATTCCTGATAGAGACATTCAGGAATGACGGATGAGGAGTCATTTGTACTGACGAAAAGAAAGGGGTTTACAAGGGGGAATTCTTTCCCCTTTGTACTGGGAGAGATGTATTTCCTCTCCCAGTAGTTTTTTATGCTTACTCTTTTTGCTTTTAGTTTTTAAGTCTTTACTCTTACGTCGTAGGCACTGAGGGATTCTTTTCCCCTCAGTGGTTTTTACTCTTTGGTTTTTTGCCTTTCATGTTTTAATTCTACGCCGTAGGCTGTCTGTCTTTTGTCTTTCACTTTTCCGGGGGTTTATAAAGGGGTCTCCCCTTTATAGTTCAGATTCCTGATAGAGACATTCAGGGGTGACGACACAGAGGCTTTTCCTCCGGGTTATTTTTGTCTTTTTTGTGTTTTTTCTTCTATCTTTTGCCTCCGTCGCAAGCTGTCTGTCTTTTTCGGGGTTAAGTTTTAGTTTTTCCGGGATAATTAGGGATTTACTCCCCTTATTGCCCATAGTATAATAAAAATTGAGTAAGAGGGGTGAAATTCATGGATGTAAAAGAGATGGTTAAATTTATGGAAAACCTCGGGTATGAAGTGATAAAAAAAGAGAAGGTAGATATCGTCGATAAACTTCTGGGAAAATTTGCTTTGGAAGAAGAAAAAACCAGCACTGAATTGTTGAAAGAATTAAGAAGCACTGGATATGGGAAGTATTATAGTATCCCGCAAAACTTGTTAAACTGTTAAAACTTTTAAAAAGTAAATTACACCGGAAGTCAAAAACTCAAGGTTGTTACTCACAGAGAAAGACAAAGTCTTTCTCTGTGGTTCTTGTCTTTTGTGTTTGTTTCTAAGTTTTTTGGGGTTTATAAGGGGGCTTTGCCCCCTTATAGTTTATAGTCTTTATCATCTATTGTGCCTTTATCTTACGTCGTAGACAGTGAGGGATACTATAGTTTATCCAGTAGTTTTTTGCTTTTATTTTTTGTTTCTTTGTTCTTTGTCTTTTGGGGGATTATAAAGGGGTTCTCCCCCTGAGGGATGTTTTCTCCCTCAGTAGTCTTTTGTTTGTATTTATTTTTGAGTTTTAGTCTTTTGCTTTTGGGGGTTATTAGGGGGTTTTTACCCCCTAATTGTAGGGAGATTTTTTCCCTTCCTCAGTTGTTTTTTATGTTTTTATCTTTTTGGGGGTTATGAGGGGGCACGCCCCCTCATAGTCATTATAATTAGTTTTACGGTTAACTATAAAGCTTTTTAGATACTGATGTTATTCTCAACTGGTTATGTAAAGAGGTTACCAAAGAAGGAGAGACCCTCTGGGAAGCTCCCTATGAAATCTTAAAGAAGGCAGAGAAGGAAGAAATTGTTCTTTATACCACGCTAATCAATATCATGGAGATAAGGTTTGTTTTAAGAAGAAAGAAAAAGTGGACGGAACTGGAAATAGAAGAGGTAATTAGAGACTTGGGGGAAATTGATAATTTTGGGATAATTATTCCCGAGGAAACTGATCTTATTACTGGTTTTAACTTTCAAGCATCGCACATGTTAGATCCATTTGATGCTATTTACTTAAGTGTAGTTGATAAAATTTCTGGCTTCTTAGTATCAAGAGATAGAGATTTCATCAACATAGTAAATAAGATAAAGGGCAAGTTAACAGCTTTTACCCCGGAAAGCTTTTTAGAAACTATCAAGTAGGCTCTTGTCCAAGCAGTGCTCTTTTTCCTGATTTAATTCCTTCCTGATATCAGCTGCTGCACCACTCCCCTTTTTGCCTCGCCGGTAAACACACGTGCTTCAGCAACTTCTGTAGTTCATTTTATGCGTTGATTTTGAATCAATTTCTGGTAGATAAATCCCTCTTCCGCCATGCCTGAAATTTAGTGAGGCATCCACCTCATCCGTCATGCCTGAGCGTTTTTATCAGGCATCCACCTCATCCGTCATTCCCGAAATCTTCAATCGGGAATCCAGAGATTTTTTACCGAGGGAAGCTTTCCCCCTCAGTGGTTTTTAACCCAACATAGCTGGCTTTTTAAGCTTACTTCCCCCCCCCGGATGGATATATTATCATCTGATACTGGATGGAAAGAGTCTCAAAAGCTAATAATAGAGGGGAAATAAAAATACTCCTACAATGAATTGGCGCTATCCGAAAGCCCTCGCTTTCTTGACATCTACTGTTACTTAAATATAAACTATATGAAGGTGCAATGATAAATTTGCCTTGTGGCTAGATGGGTGCTTCAGAAAGGAACTATCAGCCGGTTGGAATATCTGTTTATCGGAACACTGGCAAGACCGCGAGCTTTGTCACTAAGCTGGCTTTGATGGTAATCCCGGTGGGAAGTGGAAAGATAGGTGCTCTTTTTGCTTAGTATCGGGAATGGAGGGAAAGATCAGGCTAATAACCTCACAACTCAGATGGAGAAAACCGTATGAAAAATGAAGCCGACACCCGGGCAACGTTAATCGACCCTAAGCTGCGCGCCGCGGGTTGGGCAGACACTCAGGTTACTCGCGAGCATTACTACGTGAGGGATCAGCAATACACCCAGGGGCGTGTGATACTCAGAGGTGATCGGGTAATCAGGGGCGAAGCGAGGAAGGTGGATTACCTCCTTCGCTTGAGCGATGCTTTTCCCATTGCAGTGATTGAGGCCAAAGCAGAATCTGAGCCTGCCGAGGCAGGCTTAGAGCAAGCTAAACATTATGCACAGGACCTGGGATTAGCCTTCGCTTATGCTACAAATGGCTATAAGATCATTGAATATGACTTCTTCACCAACTCAAGTCGAGACTTAGACCAATTTCCGACTCCTGAAGATTTGTGGAGCAGATGGCAACGTAACTTTGGGATACCCAGAGCACAGATGCTTCAACAGGTTGCAGAAGATCCTTCTCCCTATGGCACTTATAAACGGACCAACCCTCTCCTTTGTTCCTATTGTCCGGAGAGCGTGTGTGGAAAGCGTCCCTTCTATTTTCAGGAGGTGGCCATTCGTGAGGTGATCAAGCGCTTGGTGGGGGGTCAAAAACGAGTGCTGCTTGCCATGGCCACAGGAACCGGAAAGACATTTGTGGCTTTTCAGATCATATGGAAGCTTATCAAATCCGGTTGGTTGCAAAGGCTCCATCCCGAAAAGCCTGCCCGAGTTCTTTTCTTGGCTGATCGGGTGGTGTTGCGTGACCAGGCCTATAATACTTTCTCGCCCTTTGCCGATGGCACTGATGAGCCTCGCTATAAAATCGAGGGTCATCCTGTTAGGCTAACTAAAGATCTTTACTTTGGAATTTATCAAACCTTATGGAGCCCGGACAACCAAGGTTGCCGGCTTTTCAAAAAGTTTCCGTCAGATTTCTTTGATTTGGTAATAATTGACGAGTGTCATCGCTCGGGTTTTGGGACCTGGCGGGAAATTCTCGACCACTTTGGTTCGGCTATCCACCTGGGGATGACGGCTACTCCCAAGCAGGACGAAAACATCGATACTTATAGTTACTTTTGCGCCGAGGAGCCCGAGGTGACCATTAATATAGAGCACCCGGATAGGGGAGTGTGGCGGCCACCTGCCTATCAATACAGCCTGGGTCAGGGCATTGAGGATGGCTTTTTGGCTACCTACAAGGTTCACCGGGTGCGAACGACAGTGGATGCAGAGGGGCTTCGTCTACAAGATGCCATTGAACAGGGAGCAGAAGTTTTTATCCCGGAAGATATTGAGCCGTATGAGATCTATACTACACCTCAGTTTGAAAGAGAAATTACTCTCCCGGATCGCACCCGGGAGATGGTGCGTCACCTGACAGGACTCTTGCGCCGCTTTGGTAAGATGGAAAAGACTATGGTCTTCTGCGTGGATATGGAACATGCCCGTCTGGTGGCTCGTCTCCTGCAAGATGAATTCGGGCCCGAGACTGGCTTTTCTAACTACGCTGTGCCCATCATTTCCGAAGAAGGAGAAGAGGGACGACGTGCTCTGGAGGCTTTTGCTGACTCGGACAAATCTACCCCGGTGGTGGCGACTACAGCAGAGCTCCTTTCTACAGGTGTTGACGTGCCCTCGTGCCGAAATATCGTCTTTATGAAAACTCTCTCCTCGCCCATTCTGTTTAAACAAATTATCGGCCGTGGCAGTCGCCTGAATCCTGGTACCGACAAATATTGGTTTCGGATTATTGATTATACTGGTGCAACTCGCCTGTTTGACGAATGGGATCGGCCACCGATATCGCCACCCGGGCCACCGGTAGGTCCGCAGACAGCGATACTGGTAGGTTCGGTGTTTCATGTTGACACGGGAGAGCACATCGTTGGTGCTAAAGTGAGTGTCCGGACAGGTCCTAATAGTCAGCAGGGGCCTATCGTGACAGACGAGAATGGATGTTTTCGCTTTTCACAGTTGCCGGCGGGGCGGCTTCAGCTAATTGTGAATGCCACCGGCTTTGTGGGACGGACGATCAGCACAGAGACCATAGCCGATGAGACAGTCAAAGTTGATGTTCCCCTCAAGCCTGCAAAAAAAGGAGGCGGCAAAATTCGTGTGGAAGGCCTGGAGGTAACCATAGCTGACGAGGCAGTCTTTGTTATTGAAGGAACGGGAGAACAGCTTACCCTGGAGGAATATCGAGACTACACCCGACGACGCCTTATCCAGGAGGCGCCCACGCAGAGTGATCTACGGGCGATCTGGGTGGATAGCAATCGCCGTAAAGCCTTTATTGAGGATCTTCGACAATCCAGCATTCATCCCGAGGTGCTTGCTGAAGTTTTAGGGCAGTCTGAAGCCGACGTCTTCGACCTCCTTTGCCACATTGCCTTTGGAAGCCCTATCCGCACCCGCAGTGAGCGAGCAGCTGCCTTCCGTAATCGCGAACAGACTTTTATCGTCCGCCATCGGGAGGATGCCCGGCGGGTTATCTTAGAGCTTTTGGAAAAATATCGTGTGAATGGCATAGATGAGTTGGAACCTGAGATCTTCAGCGTTACGCCCTTCTCGGAATGGGGTGGTGCTATTAAAATAAGCCAATGGTTTGGTGGGCTTTCCGGGCTGGAGCAAACTCTTAGAGAGATGAGAAAAAGGATATATATTGAGGAGGCAGTTTAATGAACGGACCCCAGACAAAAGAGACACTTGCCAATGAGATTTGGCGGGCCTGTGACATTTTGCGTCGTGATAACAATTGTGGTGGCATAATGGAATACTTAGAGCATCTTTCCTGGCTCCTTTTCCTGCGTTTCCTGGATGCTCAGGAAGATGAGTGGGAAGCCCAGAATCAGCTTGCCGGGCGTTCTTATAATCGCATTCTGGATGGAGAGCTACGATGGAAGGAGTGGGCTACCAAAGACTGGCCTGCAGACCGACTGATTGAGTTTGTCCACGGGCGCTTAATTCCCTACTTGCAGAGCTTAGGTGGTGACCCTCTGCGTGACACCATCCGCAGCGTCTTTGCCGAGCGGAATGTAATTGTCTGTGCCTCGGGTTACAACCTGAAAGATGTACTCGAGATTATAAACGGTATTGATTTCCACAGTCAGGATGATATCTTCACCGTCTCTCAAGTATATGAAGAGTTGCTTCGGCGCCTGGGAAGTGAAAACCGACTGGCCGGTGAGTTCTACACCCCCCGGCCGGTGGTCCGTTTTATGGTGGAGATTGTAGCTCCTAAAATTGGGGAAACAGTTTATGACCCCGCCTGTGGTTCCTGTGGCTTTCTGGCTCAATCTTACCTGTATATGAAAAAAAATGAGCGGACTATTGAGGATTATAGAATGCTTCAAGAAAAGACTTTTTTTGGCCAGGAGAAAAAGCCCCTTCCTGCTCTTCTGGGCCTGATGAATATGGTCCTCCACGGGGTGACTGCCCCGCGCATTGTCCGTCGTAATACTCTGGAGGAGAATATCCGCTCTATATCAGAGCGCTACGATGTGGTGCTTACTAATCCTCCTTTTGGCGGTACAGAAGGGCGACATATCCAGGCAAACTTCCCCGTTCAGGCTACTGCTACGGAGCTTCTTTTTCTCCAGCACATAATGAAAAAACTTAAGCCCGAAGACGGCTCCCGCTGTGGCATGGTAGTGCCAGAAGGAACACTCTTCCGGGGTGGCGCCTTTGCCTCGGTTAAGCAGGAACTCCTTGAGCAATTCAACCTCCACACTATCGTAAGCCTCCCCCCCGGAACTTTTGCCCCTTACTCAGATGTCAAAACAGCGCTCATTTTCTTTGAGCGACCCGGACCAACGCAAGAAATCTGGTATTATGAGTTACCTCTCCCCGAAGGTCTTAAGAGATTCAGCAAGGGGAGTCCCATACAGGATGAACACTTTAAAGAAGCCCGGAATCTTTGGAGGGCGTGGGATGCCTGCCGCCATGGTAGAGGTGAGCGGCAATCTGCTTTGTCTCAAAATTCATGGATTGTCTCTATCGATGAGGTTAAAGAGCGAGATTATGACCTCACCGCCCGTAACCCCAATCGTCCCCCAACAGATACTCTACCATCGCCAACGGAAATAGTAGTGGGTCTTATGGAGCGAGAGCGAGAAATTTTAAGCATTGTAGAGGAGCTGGACGGGATGCTGGGGAACAATAATGGAAAGGGAGAAGAGAATTGAGGAATGTGCGCTACTCAGGTTGTCGCCATTCGGGAAAACCCACTGCGATTGTATCTGGACAAAAAGAATTCGGTAAGGATATTCGAGAGTGCAAGAGGGCTGTGGAATCCAAAAAGGAGGGGTGGAGACCATGACTGAAGGCCCTTATAAACTTCCCGAAGGTTGGCGGTGGGTAAAGTTGGAAGAAGTAGCTTCAGACATTCAAAGCGGATTTGCTTTTAGAAAAAAAGGGGCGGAAATGGGAGAAATTTTACATGTTCGTCCATATAACATAGGTAATGATGGTGAGCTAAAGCTGGATCAGCAGTTCCGGATTCCAAGCACTGCTTTACCAGAACATTGGTCATATTTATACCCCGGCGATGTGTTATTCAATAACACAAACAGTGTAGAGCTTGTCGGGAAAACAGCACTCGTGAGAACTGAGCTGCAGGCTGCCTTCTCAAACCATATCACCCGTATTCGGGTACACTTAAACCAATGTAAGGGAGAGTGGATAGCACTTGCCTTAGGTGCTTTATGGCAACGAGGATTTTTTGCTCAACGATGTAACAAGTGGATAGGACAGGCAGGGTATAACACGGAAATGTTACGGAAAACACCTATTCCCCTTCCACCTCTTGAGGAACAGCGCCGCATTGTAGCGCGAATTGAGGAGCTGATGGAGCGCATCCGGGAGGCAAGGCACCTGCGCCAGAAAGCCCGTGAGGACACCGAGCGCCTCTGGCAGGCCACTCTTTTTGATGTCTTTCCCCGCCCCGGTACGGCCCTCCCCCCTGGTTGGCGGTGGGTGAAATTGGGGGAGGTGTGCGAGATTGTTATGGGACAATCGCCTCCAAGTGAAACTTACAATCAAGAAGGTGAAGGGCTACCTTTTTTCCAGGGAAAATCTGATTTTGAAGAGCTTTATCCATCCCCTCGTGTCTGGTGTACAGCACCGCTAAAAATTGCCACAGAGGGTGACATCCTCATTAGTGTTCGCGCACCTGTAGGACCAACCAACTTAGCGAACATTAGATGCTGTATCGGTCGTGGTCTTGCTGCTCTTCGTGTAGGCAACGAGCTTGAGTCGTACTGGTTGTTGTTCTATTTACGTTCGATAGAAGAACTATTGGCAACTTCTGGAACAGGCTCGACTTTTAATGCGATCACTAAGAAGGAACTTGTTGCTTTGCCTATCCCCCTTCCACCTCTTAAAGAGCAACGACGTATTGTGGCGCATCTGGAGGAAGTCGAGGAGAAGGTCAAATCCCTCAAAGAAGGCCAGGCTCAGGTTGAAGCAGAGCTTCAGCGCCTCGAGCAATCTATCCTTAATGCCGCCTTCCGGGGGGAATTGTAGCATCAGGAACATCATACTAAATCAACTTTAAATCTGAAATCCTAATTTAACTACTTATCATCTTTAATCCCTGAATCAGGGTTATGTTTTACCACAAAAACTTCAATTTTAAAACAGGTTTAGTATGGCTACATACTAACCTCTAAGTTTATGGTTTTATATGACAGGATGCAACTTCCGGTTATAAATTAGGCCACATTCCTTTTATGCTTGATTTTTTATTCATAGTACGGAAATTCAGATATCCTCAACCTTGCTGTTCCGTAAGGTATAAGTTTCACTATTTCTTCGGGTGAATCGGTTTTAACAGGACTAAACGGTATGTTTCCGGCTGAATTGTTTTCTTCTTTCCAATTTTCAATTTTTTTAGCTTTTAAAGACATTACTAAAGGATTATATTTTTTATCAAAAGGATTTCCTAGAACTTCATTCATATGAACGTTAATGTCTTCGGAACAGTTAATAGCAAAGTTCCAGGGACTTTGGGTAGCTACTTCAGCATCGTAAAAAATTCTATTTCCAGAAATTTTTTCCCATTTTTCATCTAGATCAAGAGCAAACACCAAAGGTCCAAATTCTACCCCAACAGAATTTTTATACCATTTACTGTATTTTACTTTTCTCACAAATTCTATTTCTATAATGTCTTCTTTCTCCCACTTCCTCGTTATAGAAAAACTCCCGTTATTTATATCAGAAGATATATCTTTCCTGTTTAGTGAGATTTTTATTCCTTCGGACCATTCAGGGATTCTAAAAACTAGTTTGACAGGTATGGAAATATTTTCCTTAATTACAAAAGTTATAGAATTGCCGAAAGGGTAATCCGTTTTTTCTTCAATGTTTAGAATATCTCCATTTTTCAAATTAGTTTTTAATTCTGATGGTCCATAAATTATTTTATAAAACTCCTCTCCCTTCCTCATCCACATATGTTTAACAAATTTTGGCCAACCCTGGTGCATATTAGCTGTGCAACATCCAAAGTTGGGCTCTAAACCAAAAATATTGCTGTCTTTTAAATTATTGTACCAATTTCTTTCTGCTATAGTACATTTTATCTGGTTGGGTTGTTGATCATACTGATGAGCTCTAAAATCCGGTGCTATAGACGCTGGAAGGGCATTAAATGCTATCTTTTCGAGTAAATTCGCGTAATAAAAATCCTCTGTAAATTGAATTATTTTTTCAAGAGAATACATCATCTCCACAACTGCACAAAGTTCTGTACCTTGATTGGGATTATTACCACTCAGGTGCTCATCTGCACTAAACATTCCGTTAACGAATCCATGGTACCGCTTTAGCTTTGTAAGTGCTTTAGTTGTTTCATCTGAAAGATTAAATTCTTCGAAAAAGCTATCCGCTACTATTTTTTTTATTGCCATAGCAATGTTTACCCCATGACTGAAATGAAATTTATAAAAAAGGGCATTGTTTTCTTTTTCAATATTTTCCCACCCGAATCTTAAAATGTTTTCTTCGGTTTCTTTCCAATTCATATAATTAGACATAGAAGTTTGATAAGGAAATTCTTGAAAGTACCTTCTCCAATCTGCAGTTTGATTATTCAACGTTTTAGCTAATTCATAAAGGAATTTTTCATGAGTAATCTCATAAAGCCACTTAAGTATTATAACCTCATCGGCTCCTCTCATATGAGCCCATATTTTTAATGGTTTATGGCTTATATTGTTTTTTTGATATTTCAAATAACTTAACATGAAATCAATAATTCTTTTGTCATTTGTGGCTTCAAAATACGATTTAAAAGCTTTCAAAACGATCATTCTCGGCCACCAATCAGTATTATCGCTAGGGCCAAAAAAACCATTTTCTTTTTGGCTCATAAGTATTTTGTGAATCCAAAATTCAGATTTTCGTATTAGTTGTTCATCACTTAACAAATATGATAGTGGGATTAAACCATCTATGTAATAAGGCCCCCTTTCCCAGTTTTCTCCCGTACCACCAAGCCAGCCACTATTCTCTGAGACATCTTCCCATATTTCATCCAAGTGTCCAGTTAGTCCTGTTCTTTGTAATTCAAGTTGTTTTAATAGCCATCCCTTAGGTTTTATTTCTCCTATTTTTAAATCCTCTAAATATTTGTCATGAAACATCTAAGTTTTCACTCCTTTTATTCTTTTAACGTTCCCGAAACCAAACCAGATATGTAATAACGCTGTAGAAACAAAAACAATAAGAGAGGTGGAATCATGGTAATTAAGCAACCAGCGTTAATAAGACCCCAATCTTGGGTGAATCTAGTTTTTGCAAAAATAGTTATGCCAACCTGTGCATTCATAGCTTTACTGGAAGAAGAGAAAATTAAAGATAATATAAAATCGTTCCAGGTTTCTAAAAAGAGATAAACTATGGATGTAGCAATTGCTGGAAGAGATAGAGGAGTATAAACTTTAAACAAAATCTTTAACTCTGAAGCACCATCTAAGACAGCTGATTCTCTGAGAGCAGTAGGTAAAGAAGAAAAATAAGTTCTCATTATAAAAATACAAAAAGGCATGAAAAAAGTAGAATAAACCAAGCTTAACCCTAATTTAGTATCTAGTAAATTTAATTTGTTTAACAAATTATAAAGAGGAATTAATAAAGATTGGAAAGGAACCATCATAATTGATAAAACTAACAAAAATAATAAGTTACTACCTTTAAAAGCAAGCTTTGAGAAAGCATAACCGCCCAAGAAACTTGTGGGTAATGTTATTGCCATAGTTATCAGAACCATTATAAATGTATTATATATATACTTAACAAATATACCCTCGCCTGCCGTAAACAATTTTCCAAATTGTATCAAAGTAGTATCCCTTGGAAAAAAAGTTGGAGGATAAATCATAATTTCATCAGGAGGTTTAAAGGCAGTGGCTATACTCCAATAAATAGGGGTCAACAAAACAAATACAAATATGCTTAAAATCACAATTGTCCATACTTTAATCATTAGAGAATCCCCCTAATTTCAACTGTAAATAGCTAATTATTAATAATATTATTAAAAATAAAACAGATATAGCTGAACCCCTACCTATATCGTAATATTCGAATCCAACTTTATTTATATACATAACAATAGTTTGGGTAGTTTTTAGAGGGCCACCTTGCGTCATTATATAAAAATGGTCATAAGCCTTAAAAGATCCGGCAATCGAAATAATAAGAGCCAACATTAATGTCGGCCTTAAAAGGGGTAGTGTAATGTGAAAAAATTCTTGGGATTTTGTTGCACCATCCATTTTAGCAGCTTCATATACTTCTAAAGGAACTGCCTGAAGTCCAGCTATTAATATTACCATCGAAAAAGCAAATGTTTTCCAAGAAACCATAAGCGAAACCATTATCCTTGAAATCCATGTTCCTCCTAACCAGTTTACCGGTTCTTTAATAATGTCAAAAGAAATAAGTAAATAATTTAAGATTCCTATTGTATCATTGTAGATCCAAAGCCATATATAGCTTGCGACTACAAAGGATATAACGTAGGGTACAAAAAAGGAGGCTCTAAAAAAATTCGAAATTTTTGAAGTTTTCATAAGAATTACTGCAAAAATAATCGCTGGAACAAAAATCATAGGAGTAACAATTAATGTATAGATTACAGTATTCCATAAACTTTGCCAAGTTTCTGAATCTTGGAAAGTTTCTTTGTAGTTTTCAAGACCTATCCACTTAGAATCTCCTAACGCCTCCCATTCCTGGAAAGAAGTAATAAAGACATTAACCAAAGGATACAAAAAGAATATCGATATCAATAATAGTGCTGGAATTAAAAATAACAAAGCTTGTAGTGTTTTCTTTACTTTTATTTTCACCCATATCACTCCTGTGAAAAGCTAAAGTATGTCAAATGTAATAGAGTAAATAAAAAATATTTACATTGAGATTTAAATTTTTTATCCTACAATATTTTAAAAGATAGCTTCCTTTTAATATTAAAAGGAAGCTATCTTTTAAAAGCTTTGCTCTTACTTTTTAATTACTGGTTTACGATCTTTTCTATTTCTTTTTGACATTTTTCCAAAGCTTCTTCTACTGGCATTTCATTTAAAAGAAAGGCTTCAAAATAATAACCTATTGGATCGTACAGCTCATTATATTTTATACTCTTGGGGGTTTGAGCATAATTTAATATTTCCACAAACTCTTTCATTTGAGGCGTTTTATCATAATACTTATTGTTATACAGGCTAGGTCTTGGAAGTAATAATAGATTAGGAGCAAAAGTTTCTATCATTATTTCATCTTGGAATGCAAACGAAAGAAATTCTTCTGCGAGTTCTGGGTGTTTGCATTGACTTGTAATTCCAATTAATGTTCCTCCACCAAAACTCGAAAAATCGCCTCTATTTTTAGGTATTGGTGCCACCCCAAAATCCATGTTTGGAGCATCCTGGAGTAAAGTGGTTATATTAAAATTTCCTCCTAAAAACATGCCAATTTTTCCAGACGCAAATAAGTTATATCTTTCTCCAGAACCATATTGTATAGAAGCAGTAGGAACTACTTTAAAATCGTACAACAAATCATGCCAAAGTTGCAACGCATCTTTTGTATTAGAAGAATTTAAAATTACATTTCCGTAACTGTCAAACAAATTGCCACCATTACCCCAGATAAATGGCATCAGCCAAAACATGTATGCGCCCGCTCCTCCTCCAACTAGAGCAAATCCCCACTGGTCAATTATTCCGTCTTTATCTTTATCAATGGTTAATTTTCTAGAAGCTTGCAGTAATTCGTACCATGTTTGGGGAGGGTTTTCCGGGTCTAGTCCAGCTTCTTTAAACATATCTTTATTCCATAACATTGCTGAAAGATCTATAGAATATGGGAGAGCATAAATCTTCTCATCCTTTGACCCCATTTCTAGTAGTCCCTTTGGTAACTCGTCTTTAAAAGGTTGTTTATTGTACCATTCTGTAATATCTCTAAAAGCTCCAATCGAAATAAAATATGGATATTGCACTATATCTAAAGCATATATATCTGGAGCATTTCCTGCATTTAAGGCGGCCATAAATTTAGGGACTTGTTGTTCATAAGGTATTAATTCTAATCTAGCCCTTACATTTCGACCTTCTTTTTCCATCTTTTCATTGAAAGATAGTATTACCTTTTCTGTTTGAGGTAACTGATCCCAAACTACTAATTCTACCATTTCTTCTGCCCAGGCTGTGAAAGCTATCATTGCTACAAAAATGGTTAAAAAAACAATGCCCTTTTTCATTTTTCACATCTCCTTAATTTTTATTTTAATACCCATATCGTTAACGATATCAAAAAATTAGGCAATGTCAAGAATAGTTGGGCTCTTTGGAATTCTTTGTTATATAATTATTGTGGAGCGTTAAGCGGACAAGTTTTGGTAAATGCTCATTGCGGAATCAATGGATTAGGCAAAATTATGTATTTTACACGGAATGAGGGGAATGGATAGATATAACTGGAGTCGTTTGAACCATCTCCAATTGGGTAAATATGCAGAATATTTTGTCAAAATGGAGTTTACTCTCTTCGGATTTGCAGTATACGATTCAGAAGTGGATGATCGGGGGATAGACTTTGTAGTACGAAAAGATGAGAATAATTATTACGATGTCCAGGTTAAGTCCATTCGAGGATCGACGGAATACATCTTTCTTCAGAAAGACAAATTCTCCCCGCGCAGGAATTTGTTTGCTGCAATTGTGCTTTTCTTTGACGGCAAACCACCTCAGTTATACTTGATTCCCTCAGAGGCATGGTTAACACCTGATGTGCTTCTTGTTAGCCATGATTATGAAGGTAAGAAGAGTAAGCCAGAGTGGGGATTAAACTTATCCCAGAGAAATTTGCCATTGTTATCCAGGTTTACTTTTGATGATGTAGTTCAGAAGATTTAACATGGTCAAGAGGAATGCGTGCTATTGCAATAAAGGGGTGAGTAAATGCAAGAGAAGCTACTGGAACTAATAAAGAGCATACAATCTGATAGACGTCTCGTTTCATTTGATGAGGCGGCTACTAAACAGGTGGTTATTTTGAGAGCCCTATCTTGCTTAGGTTGGGACACGTTCGATATAGACGAGGTTCATCCAGAGTACTCTGTGGGTGGAAAAAATGTGGATTATGCTTTGAGGCATAATAATTACAATAAGGCATTTATCGAGGTCAAGAGGGTTGGAGAAGATTTAGAGAAACATCAAGAACAACTTCTAAATTATTCGTTTCAGGAAGGCGTAAAACTTGCAGTCTTGACTAATGGAATCACTTGGTGGTTTTATTTGCCTCTACATGAAGGAAGTTGGGAACAGAGAAAATTTTATACAATTGAGATTTATGATCAAGATGCCGAAGAGATATCTCAAAAATTTTGGGATTTTCTATCCAAAGAAAATGTAGTTTCTGGAAAAGCCATTGTAAGTGCCGAAACTATCTACAAAGGCAGACAAAAACAACATTTGATAGAAATTACACTTCCAAAAGCTTGGAATAAGATAATAAAAGAATCGGATGAAAACTTTATAGAGCTAATTGCGGAAACAACTGAAAAAATATGTGGTCATAGACCTGAGCATATTATTGTTGAAAAATTCTTAGCATCTTATGTTCAAAAGATGGAGATTTTAGTTCCTGAAACTCCTAAACGGGTTTCGTCTCGAGAGAAAACTCCAATACCAAAGAAGATGCTTCAAGAAGATGAAAGCTATACTGGTAAGTCGATTAGTTCTTTCACATTTAGAGGGACACAATATAAAGTCCAAACGTGGAAGGATATGCTTATTCAGATATGTCACATTATGTTTACTACTCACAGAGATAGCTTTGAACAAGTTCTTAGTTTAGTTGGTCGGAAGAGACCCTATTTTACTAGAAATCAAGATGAATTACGAATCCCAGAAAAAATTAATGGCACGGACATTTATGTTGAAATAAATCTTAGTGCCAATAGTATTGTGAAACTTTCGATGGATGTTCTCTCACTTTTTGGTTATACAAGAGAAGACCTTTCAATTGAGGTAAGATAATATGGAATGGCTTGCAGCGGATAATAACTATAGTGGAATAGACAAATGGAAGTCTTTATTCCTTGGTATATCAAATTTTTAAAATTGAGTTGTCAAAGTCAGAAAAAACATTTCAAAAATACTCTTACAATAGGTTGACAAGATCAAATACAGTTAAGAATGTATATTAACTTGATTCAGGATATAATCTCAAAATGAGGATATACAAATTCATTCTGAATATGTCGAAGAAAGACGACATGCGTATGTGGTGATAAAAGATGGGATTATTGATAGACAATGAAAGAGGAAAGGAAGTAGCGGAACTGCTTTACAATTTGTTCTCAACAGCTGGCATTCAAGGTCGAAATGAGATGCCAGAAGATACGATGCCGAAAGGTGTAATTAAGGGATCGCTTGAGCACATCATATTCATAACTCTGACAGTTTCTATTTCCTGCTGTACTTTTTAACTTCCACTGTGCTGCATTTCTATTCTACCAAACACATCTTATCCCTCGCATTAACCCCGGTTAAACGGACTACCTTATTTCTCCCAATCAAATCTTACCACAACGTCCTCGTATCCTTCAATATCTGGGAGCTTTATTTTGCTTAGCTTCTTATTAAATTCCTGGCTTTTCTTTTCTCTCTCGTATTCTCTTATCTGGTCTCTTTCAGCTGGGGAGAGGGGAAAGAATATCTCCCCCTTTACTACTCCCCCAAAAGGTGTCTCGTTAAGTTGTTCAGTGCTTGTCTTTGCAGTGCTTGATAAGCTACTCTGACTTTCTTCTCTGCTTCCTCATCACTTACCCACAGTCCTGCTTTCTGAGCGGCATTCTTAAAGTATTCTATAGCTTCCTTGAGCTTATCCACCCCGGAGCTCTCGGGGTAGTAATCATCAGCATATAAAACAGCTTCCTCTGCTATTTCAATTAATCTCTGATATCTCTGAAATTTAATCTTATCTATGCCTAAATAGCTAAATACAGCAGTTAAAAGAGAAGGTAAAACTAAGATGAGTAAATCTTTTATTAACTCCATTTAATTTCCTCCTGTGAATTGGTTATAAAAGAACTTGACATTTCTCACCCAGTGAGCGTTTAAGTTGTGAGGATCGTTATCTGCACCTACGGGAGCATAGCGGGAGCCTAAGAAGGTAATAAAATCATTGTATTTGAGGGGAAACCCAGGTTTCCCCTCAACGGAGCGTGAGCAAAGCTCATCCTCCCTTCGCTCGGACAGAGCGCTCCTCTCCCCTTCCTCTAGATACTGGTAAAATCTCTTGACATTATTTATTATCGTCTCGCAGGCATATCTACACTGAGTTTCTAAATCGGTATTTTTAGCGCTGATGATGCCGAACTCAAAACCTTTCCTTCCTTTCTCTGCTTCTCGGATAGCCAATAAAAGAGCATAAGGATTAACCGGGTATTCTATATCTCCTTTACTGAAATACTCCTCGGCTACTTTCATTATGGTGGGAATTTCCTCTGGGAATGAGAATCTCATCAGGTGGAGCTCTTTATCATCTTTGAATAGGGATAGTAAATCTTTTAAGAGGAGGCGAAAGAACTTCATTTAGTGAGCTGGTGTACTAAAAGAGAGAGAAGTAAAGAAGGAATGAGGAAAGATAAAATACTTCCCCACACCCGGAGAGCCGATATTTCCCGCTCTAAGGAGCTTAACCTATCATCAAACTTCTCTAACCGTCTATCCAGTTTATTGAGTGCTCGCTCTACACTTCTATCATAGGCAGGGAGAGGTTGCGCCTCTCCCTTTGAGCTCTTTAGCTTCTTTGGAGCTGTGCTCATACCTCAAATAAAGTAGTCTCAGTAGTATCGACTATTTCTGCTCTCACTTTAGAGGTTAAATCTCCACCAGTAGAGCTAAAGATGTTCTTACTTATCACCGTATCCATAACTCCTTGCACTTCCGCTGCAGTGATATCTTCTTTAGGGTTTCTCAGAGAGAAAGTGACGTTGCTGCCTCCAGTATTCTTAAACACCATTCGTAAAGTCTTCATCGGCTACCTCCTATGCTCCCACAAGGAGCTTATCCTCTTCAAAGATGATCTCATCTAAATCCCAACCACATAAACCGGCTAGAGCATTAGCTACATCATAAACGTCATCATGAACGGCAGTTTCTTTAACATTACCAAAAGACTGAGTAGAATATGTAGGGTTACCAGTAGAGCCAAACCCCGTTACAAAACGTAGCCTTATCCGATTAGGAACTTCAGTAACAATTGCGGGCATTAAAGCACCTCCTTAATAGTATTTGAGGGGAAACCTGGGTTTCCCCTCAACGGAGCGTGAGCAAAGCTCATCCGCTTTCTCGGACAGAGCGCTCCTCTCCCTTTCCTAAAGAGGAAAGGAAGGAGGGGAAACATTGTCTCCCTACTATTAAAGAAATCTGGGCGACAGGGGAGGTGAGGGTGGCACAAATGCCACCCGGGGTCTATACCTCCTCTATTTTCTGGATTTTTTGAGCAACGATTATGGTTTGATATCTCTTTTCTCCATTTTTCTCGTAAGAGTCCCAATCCAGCTCTCCTTCTACATAAATCTCATCACCTGTTTTCCAGGTTTCTCCTTTCTGTGATAATCTCTCGGCTACTTCTCCTTTTACTTTAACTGGCATATAAAGTGTCCCTCGTTCTGTGTTACCTTTTAAAAAGAGATGCACTTGGACTTCCTCTTTTTGAAACACCCGGGGCTCTCGCTCTAAAGTTCCCCTAAACTGCACAAAGTTCTCTCTCCTTTTATCGCTCATTGTGTACCTCCTTTTTTCTAAAACTAGTAGTTACTAAAGGGACAAAGGTTACCATCTCCCGTAACCGGTCAAAGATAGCTCTTCCCACTAAATTCTCTAATTCCGGAGGATTTAAGTTGGTGGTGAGGATGAGAGGCTTCATATCCCGATATCTTCCATTCACTATCACATACATCCGCTCTTCTACTTTATCAGTCCATTTCCCTTTTTCTAAGTCATCAAGAATCAGTAAATCTGCCGATATTAAAGCTTGCATAATCTCATCTTCGCTTTCTTCTCGGGAGATATAGGTGCGATTAAAACGATACATCAACTCTGCTGATTGCTCAAAGATAACCGCATATTCTCTCTCAAGGAGTTCTCGGGCACAGGCAGCAGATAGGTGAGTTTTGCCACCTCCGGGGGGTCCATAGAGAACTAATCCTTCTCCTCCGGGTGGGGGAAAGGAGTCGATAAATTTCTTTATCGCTCGGAAAGCTTTTTCTACTCCTTCTACCACTTCAAAGTTTTCTAAACTACACTGAGAGAAGCGTTTACCTAATTTAGATTGATTGAAAAGTTTCTTTATCCTCTCTTTTCTTTCCTCTTCTTTTTTGCGTAATACTTTTTCTTTTTCTCTTTCTAACTCACAGGAGCAACGATAAATCAGGTATTCTCCTTCCCACTCTTTATACCTGAAAAGACGTTCCTCTCCACACACTTCACATCTATTAGCGCAAGATTCGGCATCCCCGGGGTTCACATCCATAATAATATTCTTCATCGCTGAGCTTTCTGTCACTTTTTTCTCCTTTCATTTTCTGTAATACCTTTTCCATTTTCTCTAAACCATCAAAAGATGTTTTCCAGAAACAATCCTGAAAAGCAAAATCTATTACTGAAAATATAACATCAGGAGGATAGCGAGAAAGAAGATTCTCGGCTATTTTCATTTGTTTACCAAACCAGGAAGGAGATTTAGAGATTCCTAAATCTTTGAGTTGGTGATAGAGATGAGTTACTATTTCTCTTTTTGCTTCCGGAGAATCCTCCCGGACGTAAGTAATATATTTATTATCTCTCGTTAAATGGATATCGTTATAATATATATCGTTACGGTTCACTGGTGACACAAGGGTAGTGTCATCATGATACAAGGGTTGTGGCATCATAAGACAAGGGCTTGTTTCATTGATACAAGGGCTGGTGTCATTGAGACAAGGGGTAGAGTCAAAAAGAAGTTCTTCCTCTTCCGGGGTAGATTCTTCAGGAGCTTCTTCCGGCAAGGGAGCATTGGGTAAGGAAGAGACTTCTGGCAAGGTGAGAGTATAGAAGGTGGAAATATTTCCTCTTACCTCATCCTTTCTCCTTTCTTTCCTGAGGTAGCCCAAAGAAGAGAGCCGGTTTATAGCTCTCACTACTGTGCTTTTAGAATACCCAGAGAGCTTAACAATGGTAGAAAGAGAAGGAAAACAACACCTCTCCTGAGAGGCAAACTTAGAAAGGACAATGTACACTAACTTTTCACTGGGAAGTAACTGTTCATCTTCAATCACCGAATTTTCTACTATAGTAAAATGCCACTTACTATCAATAAACTTTTCTTTCATAGTTTCCTCCTTATCTCTTAAGATAGGACAGATAAAATATATCTGTCCTACTAAAAGGACTATCCTGATTATAGGACAACTATTACTAAAAATCAACCATATTAGTTATCCTCGCAGAAATATTTTCTCTTTATAACTTAAGGAAAGTAGGCGATTGACGGATAGTAAAGATAGCGTTCTACAGCCCCCTTAAGACGTATAGCGCATAAATATCTCAAAAGATTTTTCAAGGCGCCTGCCAAAATGTAGCTATTGTTAGCAAACAAACCTTGGGGTGGTAAAAAGCTCCT
>ENA-UPSB01000265-UPSB01000265.1-bioreactor-metagenome-genome-assembly--contig:-NODE-265-length-93376-cov-21.236271_pt1 | contig 93376 bp, 74 predicted proteins | sample MGYA00238182_ERZ773286 | MGnify/ENA primary metagenome ERZ773286 (study PRJEB29026, sample SAMN07631240) | bioreactor metagenome | isolation source: Switchgrass digestor | place: USA: Dartmouth... | reverse complement strand
ACGGACTGCCCAGATTTGCCAAGCTTAAAAAGGTTCTGGCTACAAAATAAATCAGCATAAGAAACAAAAAGCGGGGTTGTCTTAAATGACACCCCCTTTAATATGCCCTTAATATTTTAATGTTTTATAGTTCTTCCGTTTTCTATGTCACGGATCCTTCCCCATGCGTATGATGCCAGTTCTGAATTGGGTGCCACCTCAGTTACGATCTTAAAACAGCGCAGAGCTTCTTTTTCAGCCTCTTCTTTGGAAGGAGACTGTGATAATGCTATTGCCTTGCCTCCGTAATAATAAACGCTTGTCAATATATTGGGTTTTAAATCCAGCTCTTCAATAATGCTGATAGCCATTCTGTATTCATTGGCGGCTTCCTGATAGACTTCGACCGATTGAGCAGCAGCGTTTGATCTATAGATTTCTCTTCCCATCTCATAGAACTGAGATACTGCTTTTGGCTTGCACTCTTCATTCAGGGCTTTTATTTCTGCCTCGATATCGTCAGGTTTGTCAAGTCCTGACAGATCCCTTTCAATCTGCAGTACAACCTCCCTGTATTTCCCATCATATTCAAGTTTCTGTAAACTTCTCAAAATCGGACCCCAATAAGCATATTGCTCTATTTGGGTCTGCAATTTCTTCTCATTTTCGGTAGCTTTTCTGAGAGCTTCATTTGCATCCTTCAATCTGTTGGCCAGCTCATTTTTTTCTTTTTCCAGTTTTGTAATCTGTGGAGATACGCTCTCTGACCTTTTAAAAATACCGCCTATATCGATTCTTATTGGGCTGCTTGTCGGCACTATGATCCATATAATGCTTAACATTAAGATTCCCAATAAAAATCCCACTATATATTTCATGTAATACGGACTATTCTTTTCAGGAGAAAGACCGCTTTTCAGCCACGATACAGTTTCGGCGGCAACTCTGTTATATTTTCTTATTCTTACATTGCTTCCGCTGTCATCATCCTGAACCTTGCCATCCAGTTTATTTAAATAATCATACGCCTTCAAGCTGTTATCATCCATTTTGATAACTTTATTAAACATACGCCGGGCATTGCCCTCATCTCCCAGAGTCAAATAACACAGTCCCATCAGATTCATGGCTTCATAAAAAGCAGGGTATATTGATATTGCTTTTTTTAACGCAATTATAGCAATGTCTTCGTTACCGCTTTTTAAATCGTCCAACGCTTTATTGTAAAGGTCAATGGCACTTCTTATATCATCCGGTATTATGCCGATTTTTTCTTCAACGCTCTCTATATCAATAATTTCATATTTTGACAACTCTTCTTTAACGTTCAGCATAATTTCCCTCCAGGACCCTGTTTTTTATAGCATCATGGGATAATGATTTACGATATCATTGTAACATTACTGTTGTCAGTACTTCAAGTAATCCTTGCCATATAAACGTCTGATTCGTCATGATAAAAGTAAATCCGGCATATGCCGGATCACTTTGATTATTTTATTTAATTTCTAATTATTTGCTCCGCAGCATTTTTTATACTTTTTGCCGCTGCCGCACGGGCAGGGGTCGTTGCGCCCCACCTTGGCAACATCCCGTTTTTTCGGTTTTCTTACCCCATCGTCGCCGTGGGAAGCCATTGTCGGCTGAGCCACCTGTTCCCGCCTCACCACTATATTTTCCTTCTTGATGTTAAGGATCATTCTTACCGTATCCTGTTGAATATTGCGGATCATTTCTTCAAACATCTCGAAGCCTTCGCGCTTGTATTCAACAACCGGATCATGCTGGCCGTAAGCTCTCAAACCTATTCCGTATTTCAATTGATCCATGGCATCAATATGATCCATCCATTTTTCGTCTACGGATCTCAGTAGAGCTCTTCTCTCAATTTCACGTATAAGTTCTTCGCCCAGTTCGGCTTCCTTTTGCTGATATATACTGTGGGCTTTTTGTATGATTATATCCTTTATGTCTTTTGCGGTAACAGTTTCAAGATCCACAGAACTAAAGTCCAGTGAACCTACGGGTAACATAACGCTTTCGGCATAAGAGGCAAGTCCTTTCAAATCCCAATTGTCCGGAATGTCGCTCTCGGCGCAATAGAGGTTCACAATATTCTCTGCGATATTATCAATCATCTTCAGGATATACTCTTTTATATTCTCACCGTTCAATACCTTTGCACGTTCGGAGTAAATTATCTCCCTCTGCTGATTCATAACATCGTCATATTCCAGCACGCTTTTACGTCTCTGGAAATTGATTCCCTCAATCCTTTTCTGCGCGCTTTCTATGGCATTGGATAACAATCTTGCCTCGATAGGCTGGTTTTCATCCAGTCTCAGGGCTTCTACCATTCTTTCCATACGCTCAGATCCGAACAGACGCATAAGGTCATCTTCCAAAGAAATATAGAAGCGGCTTTCGCCGGGGTCCCCCTGTCGCCCTGCGCGTCCTCTGAGCTGATTGTCAATACGCCTGGACTCGTGTCTCTCGGTACCTATGATTTTAAGACCGCCGGCCTTTATAACCAGTTCCTTTTCTTTATCTGTTTCTTTTTTAAACTTCTCATACAATTCTTTGTATATCTGGCGCGCCTTTAAAACTTCCGGGTCATCAGTCTCATTAAAACTGCCGGCTGCCATGATCAAAGACTCTTCATAGCCCTGTTTTCTCATCTCCTGCCTGGCAAGGAATTCAGGATTACCGCCCAGCATAATATCGGTACCACGACCGGCCATATTGGTGGAAATAGTTACTGCACCAAATTTTCCGGCCTGTGCTACTATTTCTGCTTCTTTTTCGTGATATTTGGCATTTAACACATTATGTTTTATACCATGTTTTTTTAGCATTCCGCTAAGCATTTCTGAGGTTTCTATGGATATGGTACCAACCAAAACCGGCTGTCCTTTTTTATGGCTTTCCTCTATATCGCGGATCACAGCCGCAAATTTGCCGTTTTTTGTTTTATATACCACATCATCATGATCGATTCGTATAACGGGCAAATTGGTGGGAATGGGTATAACGTCCAAATTGTATATGGCCCTGAATTCCTGTTCCTCGGTTTGAGCGGTACCTGTCATACCGGCAAGCTTTTTATACATTCTGAAATAGTTCTGAAATGTTATGGTGGCAAGAGTCTTGCTCTCACGTTCCACCTTGACTCCTTCTTTTGCTTCGATAGCCTGATGCAGACCATCCGAATAACGACGTCCATACATCAGTCGGCCTGTAAATTCATCAACGATAATGACCTCATCATCTTTAACCACATAATCAACGTCTCTCTTCATAAGACCATGGGCTTTCAATGCCTGATTTATGTGATGGGACAAGGTCATATTCTCAATATCTGAAAGGTTCTCTACCCCGAAAAACTTCTCGGCCTTTTCTATTCCGCGCTGTGTTAAGGTGGCTGTGTGGGCTTTTTCATCTACTATATAATCATATTCACCTTCTTCGAGCTGCTGTTTGTCATCGGTTTCTTTAACAACCAGTTTGGTAAGCCGTCTTGCAAAGGAATCTGCCTGTTTGTATAAATCAGTGGATTTTTCTCCTTGTCCTGAGATAATCAATGGCGTTCTTGCCTCGTCTATCAGAATAGAGTCTACTTCGTCCACAATTGCATAATTTAATCCTCTTTGGACCATGTTTTCCTTATATACCACCATGTTGTCCCTGAGGTAATCGAATCCGAACTCATTGTTGGTTCCATACGTAATGTCGCAATTATATGCCTGTCTTCTTTCGTCATTGTCCAGGTCATGGATTATGCAACCTACAGACAGACCGAGAAAATTATAGATCTTCCCCATCAGTTCTGACTGATATTTGGCCAGATAGTCGTTAACAGTGACCAAATGGACGCCCTTTCCGGTCAGAGCGTTGAGGTAAAGAGGCAGGGTGGCGACAAGAGTTTTACCTTCACCGGTTTTCATTTCGGCAATACGCCCCTGATGAAGTATGATTCCGCCCATAAGCTGCACCCTGAAGTGTCTCATGCCCAAAACCCTGACAGACGCTTCCCTTACGACCGCAAAGGCCTCCGGTAGGATATCGTCAAGTGTTTCACCGTTGGCCAGACGATTTTTAAATTCCTGTGTTTTACCTCTCAACTGAGCATCGGACAACTTTTTCATTTCCGGCTCCAAGGCTTCTATTTGGTCAACAATAGGCTTAATTCTCTTTAGCTCTTTTTCTGAATAACTGCCAAAGATTTTTTCTAATATTCCCATTTTATAACTCCTTCTTTTCCTTCTTTGCTAATCGGTCAAGGATGAGGCGATACCCATCGGCTCCATAATTAAGGGCTCTGCTGACCCTGCTTATGGTAGCCTCGCTTGCTCCTGTTGCCTCATGAATCTCTTTATATGTTTTCTTCTCTGTCAACATGCCTGCGACGGCAAAACGCTGAGCGAAAGCTTTTATTTCTGTAATGGTTCCCAGATCCTCAAAGAAATTGTAGCATTCTTCAATAGTTTCAAGCATCAGAATAGCTTCAAACAATCTGTCGGTATATTCATCCTTGAGCTTACTTTTCATACTTTCAACTCCATTACATATAATAATTCATTTATTTATAGATTATCTCATTTGAAACTGGCATTTGCAAGAAATCCCTGTTATGCGAATCATGAAATTACCTTTTCGCCCTTTATTTTTTTCCCTTCCAGACTAAGAAGCCGTTTTTTTATGTCCAGCCCGCCGCCATAGCCTACAAGCTCGCCCTTTGAACCGATAACCCTGTGGCATGGGATGATAATTGCTATAGGATTGCGATTATTGGCCATTCCAACAGCCCGGCACGCTTTGGATTTGCCGATTTGGACCGCAATATCCTTATAGCTCCTGGTTTCCCCATATGGGATGGTTATTAAAGCTTCCCAGACCATCCGCTGAAAGGGCGTTCCATTGATAAAAAGAGGCAAATCAAAGTACTTCCTGCGCCCTTCCAAATACTCATCAATTTGTCCTGAGGCTTCCTTTATTAAAGCCGTCTCCTCAATTATCGAATCATATGGCATCGGATAATTTTCAAAAAAAACATCTGTAATTAAGCCCTTTTCTTCACCTATGCCGATTTTTCCGATACTTTTATCATAGTAAAAAATTTTTTTCAAAAAAATACCTCCATATCTATACAATAATAAGCAAGACGGTAGTTAAAGAATATCACACAACCAATACCATCTCAATTAAAATAACCTAAAGACGTATTATAATCACAATGACAAAAAATAAAAGATGATATTCTAATTATTGCCTAACTTATTTAATTCAGTTACAATAAAACCATTATGGAGGAAATGTTATGAATAATAACGGAATAACGGCACCCAGAGGGTTTTTGGCATCAGGGGTGCCCTGCGGATTAAAGAATAACGGAAAGAAAGATTTGGCAATGGTGGTATCAGAAAATATTGCCGTTGCAGCCGGAATTTTTACGACAAATGTAGTAAAAGGCCATTCTCTCATGTGGACCAAAAGAAATATTGAAAACGGTTACGCAAGAGCCATTGTCATAAACAGCGGCTGCGCTAATGCTTGCCTGGGTGCAAGAGGCGACAAAGACGCTGCGGATATGGCACAGTACGCCTCTTTGCTGATAGGGTGCCGGCCGGAAGAGGTTATGTTGGGTTCTACCGGAGTTATCGGGTTCCCTCTTGACATGGATAAAATCAAAAAGGGGATCAAAGACGCTTTTGTTTCTTTGTCAGTCCAGGGAGGAACTCTTGCAGCAGAAGCCATAATGACCACCGATACATTTCCCAAACAAACTTCAAAAACATTGACAATAGATGATAAAACAATCACTATAGGCGGTATGTGCAAAGGCTCGGGCATGATCCATCCCAATATGGCTACTATGATATCTCTCATTACCACTGATGTCGCCATATCACGGGAAATGCTGGATAAAGCTTTAAGACATGTTGCCGAGAAATCTTTCAACCGTGTTTCGGTGGACGGTGATACCAGCGTTTGTGACCAGCTGGTAATCATGGCTAACGGTCTGGGAGGAAATACACCCATCACTTCTGAGGATTCAAACTATGATACCTTTGTCTCCGCGTTATTGGAAGTCTCAGTAAATCTCTCCAAAATGCTGGCCAGGGACGGAGAAGGCGCCACAAAACTGATCGAAATACAAGTTATGGGCTGTCAAGACACTGAATCGGCGCACCTTATCCTGAATGCCATCGCAAAATCTCCGCTGGTAAAGACCGCATTTTTCGGTCAGGACGCCAACTGGGGCAGGATCATTACCGCTGCGGGATATTCTGGAGCCAGTTTTGATCCTGATTTAGTGGATATTTACCTGGGGGATCTCATGGTCTGTCAAAACGGAGCCGGGCTTAAATTTGACGAAGAAAAAGCCCTGGAGATCCTAAAGAAAGATGAAATAACAGTAATCCTTGATTTTAAGAGCGGCCAGGTCAATGATAAAATGTGGACCTGTGATTTATCTTATGATTATGTAAAAATTAATGGCTCCTATAGAAGCTAAAACACTGTTATTCCGAAAAATATAGTGGGTAATATTTATATATCGGATTGGAGGGATTTTTGTGGCTATTCAGCAGCTGGTGAAATTTCATATCGGAGACGAAGCATTTGGAATTGGTATCAAGCAAATTTTTCAGATTATAAAGCCTCAGGAGATATTCAAAGTTCCGAATACTCCCCCTTATATTGAAGGACTTATAAACCTTCGCGGTAAGGTCATGACAGTGTTTAACCTCAGAAAACGCTTTAATATGCCTGAAAAGGAACATGATGAAGATACGAAAATATTGATAGTTAGAACAGGCGATTATCTCCTGGGATTCATCGTAGATAATGTAACTGAAATAGTACGGGTCCAGGACGAAGATATCGTAGAGACACCATCAACACTAAAAAGTTTTGATAAACGGTTTTTGACCGGCGTTGCCAAGGTAGGAGAAAAACTTATTCTTCTGCTGGATTTGGAAAAGATTTTAACACCCGATGAAGAGATCCAGGTTAAAGAACTCATACAAGAGAATGAGGCCAAAGTAATCAGTTAAGATTCAGGTTTCAAACATTCTATTCATTTTCCGCTTTATTTCTGGCTTTGGCAACACGGACAAGATTTCTTCCTGAACGTTTTGCTTCATAAAGAGCATCATCGGCCGAACTGATCAACTCCTGGGGGCTGCCTGCCGTATCAGGATAAGTCGATACTCCTACGCTTATCGTAATAGAAGCCGAAATCACCCGATCGGTAACTACAAGCTGAGAAGCACCAATTCTAAGGTCCTCAGCTTTTTCTCTGGCTTTCTCCAAAGATGTGTACGGCATTAATATTACAAATTCTTCTCCGCCATATCGTGCAAAAACGTCCTCTTTTCTCAGGGTTTTCTTGATATAGCCTGAAAGAGTTTTAAGGACCAGATCTCCGAAAAGATGTCCGTATGTATCGTTGAACTTTTTGAAATGATCTATGTCAAAAATAATGAAGGATAAATCATGCCCACTTTCCTGCGCTTTATTGAATTCTTCCTGAAGCTTATCGTTGAAATACAATCGATTATATGCTCCGGTAAGGCCATCCAGTGTAGCCAAGTCATGCATTTGCTGATATAATCTCGCATTTTCTATGGCAATGCTGATTTGCTGGGATATGACTTCCAGCAGTCTCATGTTCTCATCATCAAAGGCATCTTTAAGCTTATGCTCTATCAGCACAATGCCTAAAGTCCTCCCCTTTGCCTGCAAAGGCACGCAAATCATTGCCTTAATATTTCGCCCCTTGGTAAATGGATAATCTTTTTCATTAACATCGTTGTCAATCATTGAACGGCCTTCTTCTGTAGAAGGTTTAAGAATATCACAGTTTATATAATCCGAAACAATAGCCAGATCTTTTTTGTCAAAAATACTTGACACCTGAACCTTAAGCTTATTATGGGGTCCATAACAAAGCGCAATGGTTGAATGGGAAACGCCCATAACTCCTATAATGACATCGTTAACAAACTTTAAAAGCTCATTCATATCAAAAATAGAGGTTATTGCCTGCGATATCTGCTGCAATGTATAAAGCTCAGCCAGGCTTGCCGTCAGCCTGCGATTTGCTTCTTCAAGCTGGTTGTTAGTCTCTATCAGTTTGTCATAATGGCTCTGGATCTCTTTTTTGGCCTGATTGAGCTGAACATATTTGTCTCCTAAGCGATCGATCAGTATATTTTTCTCAGCCCTGCCCCTGGCGTACTCATTGTATATCCCGCTCCATATAAAGCAGAAAAGAGTGAAAAGCAAATACTGTATAATGGTGATTACAACAATGTGCGCAAAATTACTGACGAGGGTTGGAGTTCCTGCTTTATTAAGCCATGTCAGCATAACATATTGAGACAGGATTTGGGCCGTAAAACTTAGTACTATATACGGGATCGTCTTTTTGAATCCCTTTGTCAGGCTTATAAAAGCAACAGGCAAAAGGGTTGCAAAATGGAAAAACGCACTATGATACATCGTGCTTGTTAATACCGCGAATATGATTATTTCCAGTAACTTTATCAATTCAAATATTACTTCTTTATTTTTTGTATCCGAACATCTTGCCTGCCATACTTTAAATATACTTAAGCCGATAAACAGGCATAGCAACAAACCCTGTATTATAAGGATACTTATAACAACAGGCTGGTTTAACAGGATCCTTCTTGCTGTCAGATCTTCCAGAATCAAAAATGCCAGCACGACCCATCCTGTTTTTGTAATATTGTGCTCGTACTTCAAATAATTTGCATAAGTTATTTCATTAACATCCTGTTTAATGGCTTCCAAGGGCGTCCTCCACATAAATTCTTAACTGTTACTTTTGCCAGTATATATCGATTCTGTCTCCGGATTTGATCTTATCGGTGAAACTGGCATCCTTACCGTTAAGTTTCAGCATAATGATTCCTTTTGGAGTTGTAAGATCAAAGTCAATGAAATTAAAAATGTCTACGAACAAATAATCGGTATTTTTTGGCGGTAAGTTAACAGGTTTTTTATTTATGATAAGATATACTCCGCTTCCAACGGTATTTTGTTCTTCCTCCAAAAGAGCATCCTCTTCCCGATCGGATCCGGAGCCTTTTTCTTCAGGTTGGAACTCTTCTTCGCTTTCATAATACAGAGATCCAATATCCGACTCTTTGGAAGATATATCTTTATATTCTCTGGGAATAACCGTGACCTCGTCTCCCGGCTTTAATACCATATCCAGTTGGGCAGTTCTGCCGTTTATCATAAACTCCGAAACCAACGGATTAAATTCCAAAAGCTGCGAGATATCCCTTAGGGTATAATCATAAACGATATCAACCCTGTCGTCCTGATTAACAGTGGCATCCAAAGGGACTTCAATATCATTGATCAATACTTTGGGCATTACTGTATATGTTTGATTATTGAATCTAACAAAGACAGGCTTACATTCTTCGGCCAGATCCTTTGCGGAAACTTCTGCGTCTCTGCCATTTTCAGCCGGTATGACAGTAAGCTTGTCTCCTGGTTCTATGATCTTATTAAGGCTTGCTGCCTTTCCGTTCAAATATATCTCAGCGGGTTTGCCCACGCTTCCCCGTATGGTTCTGTCCTTATCATTCAACTTAAATTTCAGACTTTTGCCCGACCTGCATATCAGTTGATCAGGATTGAATCCCGCCAGTATAAGCGCATCGGACACAAGCATTCTTCTTGCATTGTACATACGTACCTTTTTGTCATTTACAATCACATAGTAAAAGTCCTGACCCTTTGTAAGGGCTGTGGTAACCAATATACCCAAAGGTGTGATTGAATCTGGCCCGTCCAGTATGAGTACCGACTCATCTATATCGATATTTTTGGCTATGTTTCGTTTTCTTACTGCGACCCTGTCTCCGGGCAGCCCAATAGCATTTGCAATTGCCTCACATAAACCTTTTGACTGGCTCCCCCCGCCGACTAAAAAAACTGCATTCGGAGTTTTTCCGCCGTTAAGTTCCAGGATCCTTTCGGCAATAGTATTTGCAAGATTATCTATTACCGGTCTGATTACTCCGGTAACCTCATCCGCTTTAACTTTTACTTCATTGTCAAGTATATCTGTAAAGACTATTTCTTCTTCCTTACCCGACAGAGCGATTTTGATCTTTTCCGCAGTTTCAAAATCCACAAGATAATTTTGAGCAATAACTTCGGTTACTTCATCCCCTGCAATGGGAACCATAGCATATGCAGTGATGGTACCCGATTTTGTAATGGCAATATCGGACGTACCGGCGCCAATATCTACAAGAGCCAGGTTAAGAAGGCGCAAATCTTTTGGTACAGCCAAGTTAATGGCTGCTATAGGCTCCAGGGTAATGAAGTTTACTTCCAGGTTAATCCTGTTCATAACAGTATAGAGACTGTCAACAACAGTCTGGGGAAGAAAGGTTGCCAAAACTTCGACACCGGCTTTGTGTCCTTTATGTCCTGCTAAACTAGAAATTATGTAATTATTCAAATAATAGGTGACAACACTGTATCCTACACAATAATACTGATCTTTTTCAGTGGAAGGGAGGCTTTTTTCAATCTCTGCCTGGGCCTTCTGGATACCTTCCATCTCAAGAGCGCTGATAAACTGATGATCGATTTCCTTGCCTTCTTCTATATCCCGTTCAACCTTGATCTGGCAGGTTTTTAGAACGCGTCCGGCAGCAGCTATTGAAACCCTGGTCAGTTTGTATCCCAGTTTTTTCTCCAGAGCATCCTTTACCTTGGCAGCACCCTGTGCGACCTTTGCGATATCATGGATTTGGCCGTCAAGCATAGCACGGCTTTCATGAACTATCATTTCGGCTGCCTGTACAAAAAAGCGCTCATCTTTTTGAGCACCTACTACACCTATAATGGTACGGGTACCTATATCTAAAGCAAAAATAACATCATCAGGCATCGGATTTAATGCGATCTCTTTATCCACTTGCATTTATAGCCCCCAATATTGTTATTATTATTTTATATTTTTATTTGCATACGCGCAATATGGCAAAATGCAACAATTTTCGCATTTCGGCTTTCTGGCATGACAGATTTCGCGCCCGTGGAAAACAAGACAATGAGAAAAGTTTGCCCATTCGCTTTTGGGAAGGATTTTCATAAGATCGCGTTCAACGATATCAGGATTTTGCGACTTTGTCAGCCCCAGTCGGTTGGAAAGTCTCATACAATGAGTATCTACGATCACGCCGGGTTTGTTGAATACGGTTGACAAAATTACATTTGCCGTTTTTCTTCCTACACCGGGCAAACTCAGCAGATCTTCCATATTATCAGGTACTATGCCGTCAAAATCCCTCAAAATTTTGATACAGCATTCTTTTATGTTCTTTGCTTTATTTCTGAAAAACCCCGTCGGTTTTATATCCTCCTCAAGTTGGGATAAATCAGCGCCTGCAAAATCCTCTGCACTCCGATATTTTTTGAAAAGATCCTTTGTTACGATATTGACCCTTGCATCAGTGCATTGGGCTGCCAATTGCGTGGCTATAAGCAATTCCAACGGTGTTTTATAGTCCAGAGTACATGTCGCGTCGGGGTATAGGGATTTTAATTCCTTCAGTATTATTTCAGCCTTCTCTTTTTTCCTCAATTCAAAGTCCTTCCTTCGCTCTTTCTTTTATCATTCATGACCTTGGCTTCGCGGTATAACGTAAGATATTCCAAAGCGGAACTTGCCCAGGAATAATCTTTTGTCATAGCTCTTTTCACCAGCTGCTGCCATGAATCCCGGTCATTGTATTTGTTAATTGCTCTCTTTATGGCTCTGATAAACGAGTCTTTCGAATATTTGCTGAAAACAAAGCCTGTTCCTGAATCTTTGTCGGCGGCTTCATCAATAACGGTATCAGCCAGTCCCCCGGTTTTATGGACCACCGGAACAGTGCCGTACCTCATGGCAATCAACTGGCTCAAGCCACAGGGCTCATATCGTGACGGCATTAGGAATATATCGCTTCCTGCATAAATTTTTCTGGCCTTTTCTTCATTGAACTCCAGATTGACTGATACCAGTCTGGGATATTTTTCGGTCAACTCAACAAACATTTTTTCGTAGAATCTTTCTCCGCTTCCCAAAATGACCAGTTGATTATCGTTTTTCAGGATATACTCAAATGCCGGCTCCATCAGTTCCAGGCCTTTATTGGGCACTAGTCTGGTTACGACAGAAAACAGAGGCGCATCGCTATCTTTAAGTCCCAGCTCTCTCTGGAGCTCTTTCTTGTTTTTCTTTTTGCCTTCCATATCGTCCTGATTATAATTGTGGTAGATATATTTATCTGTCCGTGGATTCCATTTGTTTTGACTAATTCCGTTCAACACGCCTCTTATTGCCGGTTCACGATTTTTGAGCACACCTTCAAGTCCAAATCCGAATTTCGGAGTTAGCATCTCCTTAGCCGATGTTTTACTTACGGCATTGATAATATCGGCATAATTGATACCCACTTTCATGGGATTAAAGCAACCGTAGTATTCTACTCTGTCAACCTTAAAGACTACATCTTTGACTCCGAAAAGATTAAATACATTACGTCCGCTTATGCCCTGATACTCAAGATTATGAATGGTATAAACAATGGATATTTCAGACAATTCACTATGCTCCCGCTCGTTTTCCCTCAGCAGCATGGCAACAGGCGCGGTATGCCAGTCATTCAGGTGTACGATATCCGGCATGAAGTCAAACCTCAAAATCATTTCGTAGACAGCAGCACAAAACAAGGCAAATCTCTCATTGTCGTCATTATGACCGTAAACGCCATGTCTGCCGAAATAATGGTAATTATCTATTATAAAAGTTGTAACAGGCGCATTTACTATTTCTCTGACGATACAGGTCTCTTTGCGCCATCCAAAGTTAACCGGATAATCGCCTTTGTACCGGGTAGGGTAATCTATATCTTTATTGCCGGGAATTACGACCCGAACATCCGCACCCAGTTCCTTCAGTTTTAACGGAAGTTCTCCGGCTACGTCACCAAGTCCGCCCACCTTAATGAAAGGAGCGCATTCGGCTGATACATATAAAACCTTAAGTTTACTGTTCATAATTCACCTCGTACCTTAAGATTTTACCATTATATTGCGAGAAATAAACATTATTCACAGCGAAGAATCTTAACCCCAATGATACTATAAGCGAACTGAGAGTCTTTGTGTTTGCATGAAAGATCCTTCGACTCCGCTTCGCTCCGCTCAGGATGACATCAATAGGGCTTATCTCAATTAGAAACCTTGCGCCCGCCCTTATGAATACTATCCATTGGTCCAAAAATAAAAACTGACCGAAATTATAAGACTCCGGTCAGTGCTGCAATTGCTTTATAAGGCTATTTTCAGTTTTATTTTTTGTTATGTTTATTGTCAGATTTATTATTAGATTTACTTGCTTCACCCAGTGCGTCTTTTCTTGAAAGATTAATCCTTCCCTGCTTGTCTACTTCCATAACCATAACCAGTATTTCATCGCCGACTTTAACTACGTCCTCGACTCTGTTAACACGCTTGTTGTCAAGCTTGGATATGTGTACCAGGCCTTCTTTTCCGGGCAGGAATTCAACGAATGCCCCAAAGTTCATTATACGGGTTACCTTTCCGCTGAATATGGCGCCGATCTCAACATCACCGGCAATACCCTCTATGATCCTAATGGCTTTGTGTCCTGCTTCTTCATCAGGAGTAGCCACATAAACCGAACCATCGTCCTGAATATCGATTTTAACACCGGTCTCAGCAATAATTTTGTTAATTACTTTTCCGCGAGGACCAATTACCTCACTGATCTTATCAACGTCAATCTTTGTCTGATAAATCTTCGGAGCATATGGCGACAGGGACGGTCTGGGTTCTGATATTACAGGCAGCATACATTCATCTAAGATCTGGAGTCTGCCTTTTTTTGTTATCTCAAATGCTTGCCGTATAATCTCATAGCTAAGGCCTTCCACCTTTATATCTACCTGGATCGCAGTTATACCCTGCTTTGTGCCGGCAACCTTAAAGTCCATATCTCCAAAGAAGTCTTCAATACCTTGTATATCCATGAAAGTAACGAACCTGTCGGGATTATCCTCATCCACTACCAGTCCTGCCGATATGCCCGCAACAGGAGCCTTGATGGGCACGCCTGCGTCCATTAGAGCCAAAGTGCTGGCGCATACGCTGCCCTGTGATGTCGAACCGTTAGACATCAATACCTCGGAAACAAGCCGAATAGCATATGGGAATTCGATCTCATCGGGTATAACAGGTTCAAGTGCTCTTTCGGCAAGGGCACCATGACCTATTTCGCGTCTACCGGGACCTCTTGAGGGCCTGGCTTCGCCCACCGAATAAGATGGGAAGTTATAATGATGCATATAGCGTTTTTCTTCTTCCATATCAACGCCATCCAGCTTCTGCCCTTCGCCCAGCGGGCCAAGAGTAACATTGGTAAGAATCTGTGTCTGCCCACGCTGGAATAACGCTGAACCGTGGGTTCTGGGAAGAAGTGATACTTCTGCTGAAAGGGGACGGATTTCCATCATTGAACGCCCGTCAACCCGCTTATGCTCATCTAATAACATTCCTCTTACAATTTTTTTCTCGAGTTTGTAAAGAGCCTCACCAATTGCCGTAGCCTGATCCGGGAAAGTCTCAGCCAGTTTTTCCTGGACATCTTTACAAACAGCTTCTACCTGGCTTTCCCTGGTTGCTTTGTCTGCGTTTTCTAAAGCAGCCCTCATATCATCCTTAGCCATATCGTATACAGCTGTCCAGATTTCTTCGGGAACTACAGCAGGCTCATATTTAAACTTAGGAACTCCTACTTCCTCAACAATGGTCTCAATAAAACCTATAATACGTTTTATTTCTTCATGTCCCACTTTAATAGCTTCCAGCATTACATCTTCGGGCACCTGGTTGGCTCCGGCTTCGATCATTATGATCTTTTCCTTATCAGCCGAGAGAGTAACATACATGTCACTTTTTGCTCTTTGCTCTGCCGTTGGATTTATAACAACCTTGCCATCAACAAGCCCCAGTATTACACCTGCGATAGGCCCGTTAAAAGGAATGTCAGAAATACACAGAGCAACAACTGTACCGATTATCGACGCAAATTCCGGGGAACAGTCCTGCTCTACTGACATTACAGTATTTACTATCACCACATCATTCCTGAGATCTTTCGGGAATCTGGGACGCATCTGTCTGTCGATTACACGGGAAACCAGTATAGCTTTTTCGGTGGGTTTACCTTCACGTTTGATAAATCCTCCGGGTATTTTCCCGACTGAATAAAGCTTTTCCTCGTAATCAACACTTAGCGGGAAAAAATCAATTCCTTCTCTGGGTTCTTTTGAAGCAGTTGCAGTGGATAAAACAACTGTATCACCATAACGAACCAAAGCTGAGCCATTAGCAAGCTGCGCTAATTGGCCTACTTCAATTGACAGCGGGCGACCTGCCACTTCAAAATTATAGACTTTCTTCATATATCTACTCCTTTTCTCCGATTCCATGTACCCTTTCAGGATTTTAACAACCTGTCAGGATACTATAGTCAGGGACAAAAGGTCAGGGAACAGGCTTCAAGAGACTTGCTGCCTCTTCTCTGATCTTCTGTTGCCCTTGGCTATCTGGAATCGTATTCAATATTATTTTTTCACTATAATTATGAGGTTATTCCCTCAATACTGTCGGTTTTTAAGCTTGATAAAGACATCTTGTTTATTCCTTGCTAAAGGAAATTTTTAGAAAAACCAATCAGTGCTAAAAAAGGGCGGAAATCCGCCCCATATTTATTTTGTTTTACAACAAGGCATGCTGGATGATTACTTTCTGATATCCAGCTTTGCAATAATCTCACGGTATCTGTTAATATCTTTTTTCATAAGATAATTCAACAGACCTCTTCTTGCACCGACCATTTTTAACAGTCCGCGACGGGAATGGTGATCTTTCTTGTGGATCTTCAAATGTTCGGTAAGATGATTGATTCTGTCAGTCAAAAGCGCGATCTGTACTTCGGGAGAACCTGTATCACCCTCATGCAGCGCGTATTTAGCAATGATCTCTTGTTTAGACATTCTTGCCATAAATATTTCTCCTCTCTTTTAATTGCCGTATGCCCAGTAAATGGTCGGAGAGCCATTAACCGCGCATTCGGTTCGATAGACTAAGATATTTTAGCATACAATTCTAAGGTTGTAAAGGATATTCCATTTTTTATGTTTAATGTGGTTCACTGAGTACCTGAGCGTTTTTTGCTATATAGTTGACTCCTGAAATTATGGTCAGGACAACTGATATATACATTAATACCATTCCCACAGGAAAATCGGTGAAAAGCGATATTGGAAAATTCCTGATGAGAATTGCTACGATTGCGATAATCTGAACCACAGTCTTAATTTTTCCCCATTTATCAGCGGCTATTATAACGCCGCGTCCGGCCGCGATTATTCTGAAACCTGTTACAATGAATTCTCTGGCTATGATAATAAAAACTGCCCAAACTGACAGGTTATCCGTCTTTATAAACGCTATCAGAGCAGATGTTACCAGCAATTTGTCAGCGATCGGATCTAAAAACTTTCCCAGTTCGGTAACCATATTCTGCTTTCTTGCAATCTTTCCGTCAACCATATCTGTAATGGATGCAGCCACAAATATAACAGCCGCAACATATCTGCCCCATTGGTCAAGACCAAAGAACTGCCCGAACCATCCCGGAACCAGAAAGAATAAGAAAACAGGGGTTGCCAGAATTCTTGAAATTGTAATTTTATTCGCCAGGTTCATCTTTTTTCACCAATCCCATTAAAACTGTACTTCTCCCACCAGGTCATAACCGTCCGGACAAAGCATTTTTACAGGCACTGTCATACCAATTTCCAACGGTTCAGCAGAGGTAAAGTAAATAACCGAATCTATCTCGGGTGCTTCAGCATATGTGCGTCCCACATAGAAAATACCATCCTCGGCTATCCCATCGACCATTGTATCATATGTGCGTCCCAATCGGGAACTATTATATTTTTCAACATTTGCCATTTGCAATTCCATGAGCTTGTTTCGCCGTTCAATTTTCACTTTCCTGGGCAGATGACCTTTCATTTTAAAAGCAGGCGTACCTTCTTCCTTTGAGTAAGGGAAAACGCCGAGATGCTGGAAGTGTCCTTCCTTTACAAACTCGTAAAGCTCGGCAAAATCCTCTTCAGTCTCACCAGGAAATCCGGTTATAAGAGAAGTCCTCAATACGACATCGGGAATTTCCGTCTTTATCTTGGCCAACAGATCATATATATATGATTTGCTCCCCCGTCTTCCCATGGCTTTAAGCATTTTGTCCGAAATATGTTGAAGAGGGATGTCCATATATTTGCACAGCTTTGGATTATTTTTCATTTCAGCAATCAGGTCGTCATCTATTACTTCCGGATAACAATAAAGCAGCCTTATCCGTTCGATCTCTTCGATCCTGCTGATTTCACGCACCAGTTCCACAAGCTTTTTCTCTTTGTATATATCTGTTCCGTAACGTGTAACGTCCTGGGCTATCAGGATGATCTCTTTCTTGCCTTTTTGAGCCAAAACCTTTGCTTCTTTAATGATATTCTCTATCGTACGGCTTCTGTAATCCCCTCTCAGACTGGGTATTATGCAGTAAGTACACCTGTTGGAGCAGCCTTCGGCGATTTTTAAATAACCGTACGGCTTACCGTCAGTCACCATGCGGGTAAGTTCAAGATAATCAACAGTATTCGGAGTATCTGCGTATACTGTTTTTTCATTTGAACCTTCTGTCAGATACTTTCCGATGATTTCAGGCAATCGGTCTATACTGCCAGTTCCCACAACTAAATCAACCTCAGGTATTTCTTTATATATATCTTCTTTGTATCTTTCTGCCAGGCAGCCTGTTACAACTAAAAGCTTCAGTTTCCCTTCTTCCTTGTAACGGGCGGCTTCTAAAATAGCCATTACAGCTTCTTCCCTGGCATCTCCGATAAAAGCGCAGGTGTTTACTATGATCACATCAGCGGTCTCATGCTTCTCTGTCAGCTCATAACCCGCATCTTTTAAAGTTCCCAGCATAATTTCGCTGTCTACGAGATTTTTGGGACAGCCCAGGGATACAAGGCCGATCTTTTGTTCCAAAATATTTGTGCCTCCTTTGGATTTCTAATGATTTATGAATAATATATCACATCAGACAATTACAAAAAAGCGGGGAATTATTTCCCCGCTTTTCATTGAAATATCAGAAATTATATTACGTCAAAAGCCAAGGCTTTCCCCTACGAGAATAACCTTTATACGGTCTTTTACTCTCTGTTGCCTGAATATCGTATATGAGCAGCAAATACGATCTTCATTCCTGCAGTCAACACAGTATCCTGTTTTGGTACAGGGAGTATTTTTATTTAATCTTACTGTATTGGCAGGAGCCGCGATCCGCCGAACTCTTTCGATAGCCTCATCTGTATTTTTAACGATCTTATTGATTCCCGCAATCACAATAACACTTTTTGGGCCATAAATCATAGCAGCTACCCTATTCCCATTGCCATCAACATTATAGAGTTCCCCGTCCTCGGTTATGGCATTTGTGCTTGTCAAATAGGTATCAGCGAAAAAGGATTTTCTGAATATCTCTTCAACCTGATCTCTGGACAATCCATCCGCATATCTGTCTAAAAAGTTATATCTACCTGATCTCAAATATTCCAGCACTCCGGTTTCTTCCAGAGTCACAGAACCGCCGACAGCTACCGTCTCCCCTTCTTTGATCAATTCGGCAACCTTGTCAACAACCTCATCTTTGCTCTCAACATAAAAAGCCATCATGTTGTTTTTGACGAGGTTATTCATGGTTCTTTCCACCTGTTTGGTTATAACGGTTTTCAAATTCTTATCCACGGTATTCCTCCCAAATGTCTATATATTTTTAAAAGTATAACCTGGAAACCTTCAGTATCCCATCAGTCCTGCGCAGCTTTTCAACTATGTCATCTGATACATCGCTGTCCACGCTAACAAAAGATACTGCTTTGTTTGAGCTCGCATCGCGCCGGCTCCATTGCATTGCCGCAATATTGATATTATTTTGACCTAAAAGGGTACCTACCTTTCCGATGATACCTGGAACGTCCATGTTCTGCAATGCCAGAACATATTTTGTTGGCTCAAAGTCCAGTTTATATCCAAAGAAGTCAACTATACGGATAGAATCCTTGCCAAATACCGTACCAGCAACAGAGATAACATTGCTCTTTCTGTAGAATTTAACAGTGATGAGATTGGTATACTTCTCAAGGTTGCTGGATTTGCTCTCAATGAGTTCAACACCCATTTCATTAAGTTTGAGCTGGGCATTGACATAATTGACTTCAGACTCGCTGACGACAGATAAGAATCCTTTAATTATTGCCAGCGTAATTGGCTTGGTGGATTGATCGACCAAATCACCGCTGTATACGATCTCAATTTTGTGGACCCGTTCCTGTTCAGCCTGGTAGTATATTGCGCCCAACTTTTCTCCCAGGTTTATATATGGCTTAAGTGTTTCGATATCACCGGAGAAATGAGGCATATTGACCGCTGCAACCAATTCTCCGTTAAGTACCGCTTCAACATTTTTCGCTACGCCTAATGAGCAGTTGACATTGGCTTCCTTGGTGGATGCACCGAGATGAGGAGTAAATATAACCTGATCCAGATCCAGAAGCGGATTCCAATAATCCTGTTCCTCCGGAGCCTTGTTGAAATTGGGTTCAACCTCCTGAACGTCCAGTGCCGCACCGGCTACATGTCCGGATACAATGGCGTCATAAAGGGCTTTTTCATCAATCATGCCGCCTCTGGCAACATTGACAATACGAACACCCTTTTTACAAAGTGCCAGTTCTCTTGCTCCAATAAGATTTTTGCTTTCAGGAGTTTTTGGTATATGTATGGTAATCAAATCGGCAACTTTCAATAGGTCGTCAAGGTTTTCTACACGAGTTACTCCAAGGCTGGCAACACGTTCATCAGATATGTAAGGATCGTAACCGATGACATTCATTCCGACACCCTTAAGCTTCTTTGCCACAACCGATCCGATTTTGCCGAGACCAATAATGCCTGCAGTTTTGCCGTCCAATTCTTCTCCGATAAACTTGTTTCTGCGAAAATCCCTGTTTTTAGCGGCATGATAAGCCTGAGGAATATTTCTGAAGCAGGCATATATCAATGCTACCGTCATTTCTGCCGCTGCTATGGTATTTCCGTCGGGAGTATTTACTACTGTTATGCCTCTTCTTGTACACTCTTCCACATCAATATTATCCACGCCATTACCTGCGCGGCCGGCAACTTTAAGATTCACAGCTTTTTCAAGAACAGCTCCCTTTACCTTCGTTGCGCTTCTCACGATTATCGCATCATATTGGTCAATAACTTTCACCAGTTCTTCCGAAGAAATCCCAAATGGTGTATCAACCTGATGTCCCTTACTTTTAAGGTACTCAATTCCGTTTGCTGCCATTTTGTCTGTTACAATTATTTTGGCCATAGTTCTACCTCCTGAAAATAAACTATAAAACCGGCTTTAACAATTAAAAAAGCCAAACATATAATCGTTTGACCTCTGATCAAGCACCCTTTTTGTGTTAAGCAAAAACAGTAGCCGACGTCAGTCATCCTGACAAAAACCAAAACAAAATCCGAAGGATCACAGATATCCTTCTGTTGCCCTTCATTCAGAATGACGCTATCGTTTTTTGTTTTACCCTCTGTCCTTTTGCCTGAGAGAGTCATCCGTAACACGGATTTGCCCCTTCGGCGCCTTTCAAAAAAGGTCTCTCCAGAGATCCGTCCGACTTAGGTCTTTTTACCTGAGAGATTTACTCCTTCGGTGTGCTTAATAAGCCGCTCTCCCTAAGTCTTCATCCGATTATTTAATTAAACCGTCAAAATCATGATACCTCTTAGGTATATCAAAAGTCAAGATATATAATGTATAATTTGACATTTATTTAACAATATTTTTGTATATATTGACAGGCCGCATTATCAAGCAATACGCCTTATTGATCGCCGAAAAGGGCTTCAACAAATTCCGAAGGATTAAACGGCTGAAGATCGTTCATTTGCTCGCCGACACCGATAAATTTTACCGGAATATTTAATTCGGACTTAATAGAGACTATGATCCCGCCTTTTGCAGTTCCGTCCAGCTTGGTAAGAATAAGCCCAGAAAGTTCGGAGACCTCTGAAAATGTTTTGGCTTGTGAAACCGCGTTTTGGCCTGTAGTAGCATCCAGTACCAGCAGAGTTTCAATATCAGCATCAGGCAATTCCCGCCGAATGATCCTAAAAATCTTTCTAAGTTCTTCCATAAGATTCTTTTTGGTATGGAGCCTTCCTGCCGTATCGCATATCAATACATCGGTACCCTTCGATTTGCAGTGTTGAATGGCGTCATAAATCACGGCTGACGGGTCTGCTCCTTCAGAATGCTTTATTAAGTCTACACCGGCCCTGTTTGTCCATATTTCCAGCTGATCGATAGCTGCTGCCCTGAAAGTATCAGCGGCAGCAACGGTAATCTTTTTGCCCTGGTTTTTTAAGTAATGCGCCAGTTTGCCTATGGATGTAGTTTTACCTACGCCGTTGACCCCGATAACCACAATAACCGACGGCTTTGTATCAAGTTTCAGTCGGGTGTTCTCATCAGTGAGCTTAGATGCTATTATCTCCTTAAGGGCTTCACGAACACCTTTTGTGTCTGCAATCCTCTCGTTTTTCACCTTTTCTCTGAGCTCATCTATAATCTTAAGGGAAGTATTCATCCCCATATCGGACGTTATCAGGATTTCTTCCAGCTCTTCAAAAAGTTCCTCATCTATTTTTCCGAAGGAAACAAGCACTTCATCGATCCTACGTGTTATTGAGTCTCTGGTCTTTTTAAGCCCGTTTTTAAGTCTGCCAAAAAACCCTATTTTGGCATTTTCAGGTGTTGTTTGTTCTTGGTCAGTATTTTCTGTATCCGCATTTTTTTCTTCAACTATCGTATTTTCTATCGTATTTTCTATCGTATTTTCTATCGTATTTTCTTCATTCTCTTCGATAGGCTGAATAAGGGTATCTTCCTGTTTTTCCGTATCTTTCTTCTTTCCCCAGCTAAACCATTTATTCTTTGCCATACTGATTTCCTTTCATTTTAATTATGTTTGCCGGTAAATTACTATCCGACGTTTTGCTTCAAATCGTTATCCATTCGCAATGATACTACCTTGGATACCCCGTGCTCCTCCATGGTAACGCCATACAGGATATCAGCGGCTTCCATTGTGCCTTTCCTGTGAGTTATCACTATAAACTGAAGCTTGTCGGTATATCGCCTGAGGTACTCGGCGAATTTATAGACATTTGCATCATCCAGCGATGCTTCAATCTCATCCAGTATGTAAAAAGGAGCCGGTCTCATCCTTAATATTGCAAATATAAGGGCTATTGCCACCAATGCTCTTTCACCGCCCGAAAGCAGCATCATATTCTGGAGCTTCTTTCCCGGCGGCTGTACGATTATATCAATAGCGCTTTCCAGCACATTTTCTTCATCGGCAAGCCGTACTTCCGCAAAGCCACCTTCAAATAATTCCCTGAATACAATATTGAAATTCTTGTTTATTATCTCAAATTGCTCTATAAACTGTTTTTTCATCACCTGGGTTATTTCATGGATAACCCTTCTTAGTTTTTCTTCCGACTTAACCAGGTCATCATGCTGATTCTTCATAAAGTTGTAGCGTTCTTTTGTTTTGGAATAGTCTTCTATAGCCGCTACGTTTACTGGTCCAAGCTCCCTGATTTCAGCTTTTATTTCATTTATCCTGTTCTGGGTAGCCCTGACATTATTTATTTCCTGTCTCAGCTCAAGAGCGTTTCCATATGTAAGGCCATACTCGTCCCATAGCCTGTTCTGAAATGTCTCAAGTTCGCTTTCCATCTTAGCTTTTTTTGCTTCGATCTTACCTTGCATCTCTTGCAGGGTAATTATGGTGCTGTTATGCTCAGTGACTTTATCCAGCATGCCGGAAAGTTCTTCTTCCAATACTCTTCTTTCTTCGGCAAGTGCCTCAAGTTTAAGCTCGCGTCCTGTCCTCTCCTCCTTAAGGCTTGCATTCTTTTTCAGAATTCCCTGGATTTCAGCCTGTAACTCTTCGATACGCTTTAAATTGCGTTTCTTTTCTTCTTCACGCTTTTCAATGCTTACAGTATTGCTGTCCTTTTCATGATTGAGCATCTCAATCTGTTCCAAAATGCTTTGTTTGCTTTCCCTGATCGAGTTGACCGAAACGCGGTAATCATTTATATCTCTGTGCAGCTCATCCCGCTTCTGCTGTTCATCCTTGTTCTTAAGCTGGTTAGCCTGCACTTTGGCTTTCAATAACTGTATTTCGTCTTCAATGGCCTTCACTTTTTCAGATTCCTTCTCACACTCGGCCTTGATCTCTTTTATCTGCTCTTCCGCTTCTTTTTCCTGCTGTCTCAGCATATTAAGCTTTGCAGTGATTTTCTTGACGTTATCCAGAATGGAAGCCACATGATTTTCATCTCTTAATCTTACCAGTTCAAGTTCCGATAATACTTTTTGTTCCTGTTCATATTCATTGCTGATATCGGTAAGTTCAGTCTCGATATTCCTTATTTCAACATCAATGGCTTTCATCCGGGTGCTGAGTCTCTTTAGTTCTGCCTCATTTTCTTTGATAACACGGTTGCGTCCGATTATGCTTGAGGACTTACTGCCGTTGCTTCCTCCCGTCATGGAACCGCCGGCATTTATAAGCTCGCCTTCAAGGGTCACTATGCGGAACATGAAATCAAACTGTCTGGCCATTTGGATCCCCGAATCCATATTATCAACTATCACGGTTCTGCCCAGAAGGTTCAGAATGATCCCTGAGAATTGATCATCACATTTGACCTTGTCGGCGGCAATGCCTTCAAATCCCTTCATTTGCCGTATTCTTTCCAATAAGGATTCATCCAGCGTACGGGGTTTAATAGCCGACTTAGGCAGGAATGTAGCCCTGCCCAGGTTATTCCTTTTCAAATACTCTATTGCACGCTTCGCAGCATATTCGTCATCAGTTACAATATTCTGAAGACTTGCTCCCAGAGAGATCTCTATGGCAGTTTCAAAACGCTCCTCCACAGTGATGAGCTGAGCCACAGGCCCATGTATACCCCGGCCGAAATCCCTGTTTTCAAGACAAGCTCTCTTTATGGCCTTAACACTTTGACTGTAACCCTCCATACTGGCTTCCATATCGAGAAGCACCCTATTCCGGGATTCCAAAGCGCTGTAGGAACGGCTGACGCTTTCATGCTGAGCTTTCTTCACGTTAAGTTCATTTTGGATCTCGGCTTTTTTAAGCTCCAGCTCATTTAACCTTTTTTTGGACAAATTTATTTTTTCTCTGGTTTTTCTCAACGAAGCATCCAAATCCTCTTTTTTCATGTTTTCGCGGTCAATTTCCAGAGTTGACTGGCGAATATCTTCCGCAATCCTTGATTTGAGCTGTTGATAGTTTTCAATATCATTTTTAAGATTATTAAGCCTTATTTTGGAATCAGATAAGGAATCCTGTTTATCCATAATGGCCTGTTTAGCCTCTTCGATGAGCCTTTCACCTTCATCCAGTCTTGCCAGGATACCTGCCATAGTTTTTTCCGCCTCTTCCAGAAGCTTTGAAAAACGCTCTTCATCCCTGGACATTTGCTGCAGGCGAAATCTTTTTTTCTCAATATCCGATTCCAGAGTTTTCATCCGTTCTTTGATAGAATTTATATCATTTCCAAAGTTCTCGTTATTGGTAATAAGATGGTTGATTTTTTCTTCACACAGCCTGATATGTCCTTCATTTTTTTCAATCTCACTTTCAATACCATGTACCAGGCTCCTGAGCTCTTCCATCTCTGTTTTCAGAAATTCCAGACGCTCATTCTTACTTCTGTTTTTGTTTTTAATATTTTCAATTTTCCTGTTCTCTTCATCAATTTGCTCTCTGATTTCCCGCGTCTGGTTTTCTACTTCATCAAGCTTTACTTTCAGCTTATCGATGGTATCCAAAAACAGACTTACTTCGATGCCTTTCAATTCATTGCTCAAATCTATATAGCGGCGTGCAGTCTCAGCCTGCTGGGCGAGAGGCCCCAACTGACTTTCCAGCTCTATCAGCATATCATTGATACGAGCCAAATTCTGTCTGGTTATTTCAAGCTTGCGTTCCGATTCTTTTTTTCGTGCTTTGTATTTTGTTATTCCCGCAGCTTCTTCAAAGACCAGTCTGCGTTCTTCTGATTTGGTACTCAGAATCTCATCGATACGCCCCTGGCCTATTATTGAATAACCTTCACGGCCTACTCCGGTATTCATGAAAAGTTCCTGGATATCCTTCAGACGGCACTGAGTTTTGTTAAGATAGTATTCACTTTCCCCAGAGCGATATATACGTCTTGATACCGTAACTTCGGTAAAGTCTACAGGGAGCATTTTATCGGAATTATCCAGGGTTATTGTGACCGAAGCAAACCCCACAGGTTTGCGGTGCTGGGTACCGGCAAAAATGACATCTTCCATCTTGCTGCCGCGTAAAGTTTTAGCGCTTTGTTCGCCGAGAACCCATCTTACGGCATCCGCAATATTGCTTTTGCCGCTGCCGTTGGGTCCTACGACCGAAGTTTGTCCTTTATTGAAATGTAAAACAATTTTATCTGCGAAGGATTTAAAACCTTGTATCTCTAAAGATTTTAAATACAAATCAAAGCACCTCATTCTAATGTAAGCATCATTTCACATTGTACCACACAAAGACATGATAAGTCATATCATTAATAAAAGGAAACCATTGCTATCTTTACGTCTTTATTATAGCTGTACTGACAACGTAAAAACAATTTATTCACTATAGTCTCAACAGCAGAACCAATGTTAAATTTCTTTGGATCCGGTTCCAATATTTTTAATGAGATCGATGTATTCCCTTTTTGGACTTCATCAATAACTCTTTCAATATAATCATCCTGATCATTCACAACCAGGTTATAATACTTATAATAATTATATTTTGTCGCCGTGCAGGATTCATATTTGCTTTTGTCCCATTGATGGTCACTGCTGATTTCAGCGTCGGAAAGATTAAAATAGTAGTACCTTATACCACTCTTTTCATCTGCCTGGTAGGGATCATCCCAGGTAACGTCAAGATGATAAAACTCCCCATCGATTTTTACCAAATTCCACGCATGGGCTACACCCTTTGATGTGCCGGTAATTATTTTCGTTTCAACTCCTGAACGATTCAAAAGTATACTGGCAGCTTCCGCATATCCTTCGCAAACAGCAACACCCAGACATAATGCGCCATAAGCAGTGAAGGACTCTGCCTTAATTTCTCTGCCGTTGACAGCATCCATATCATATTCGCAGTTTTCTACCAAATAATCATGTATGGCAAGTTCTTTCTGGTAATCTGTCATATCGGGGCTTATTATCTGTGCTAAGATTTCATTGACTTTGCTTTCTAACATTTCTCTGTGGGATAAAATAGTTGATCTGTCCTTGCTGTATCTAAACGCCAACATACCGTCGGAGTTGTATGTAGAACCTCTGTAATAGAGAATCTCGGGATTCTCTCTCAAACACACTTCAATTATGTCTACAATATCAGAAAACTTTACCGTGTACTGATTCTTCGGCAGCATAACACTGGTTTCAGCCGAGAGTAATGCATCGGCTATTAAATCATAAACTTTCTGGTAATCTGCGGGTCTTTTACTGGTACTTCCATTCGAGGAAACGGCACTTGTTGGATCATTATATCGCAAGAGATCGAATGATGAAGCTGTTTCCCTGTCCACAATACCTGCACTGATAAGCTTATCGATAAGCCTCTCCCCGTTTGGGCATACTGCAAACAAAGAGCCGTATGCCATACCGATGGCATCATCTTTTATCAGCTCAGGCTTATTGAAGTAATCAACATCGGATGGTTTTAGTCCCCCTTTGCTGCACAAAGTCTGAATTGAGTCAAGAAAATCCTTTCGATCAACAGAATAGCCTAAAAACCGCAATATCATTGCCGCAAAAGATACTCCGTCAAGTTTGACCAGAGGGCCGAGTGTTGTCGGAGATGTACCTGCAATCATTCCGGTTTTCACAGCATATGCCATATAAGGTCTGGCCCATGAGGAAATAAGAGGATGATCGGAATAGTGAAATAATATCCTGTCTATTTCCTGCGATGATAATTGTTTTACCCTGGAAGCTTCCCCGAAAAGATTTAACAGCAAAGTGATTCCTATTTGACGATCCAGCTTTGCTCCAAGATCAGGGTTGAATCTGTCAGGAGAAGCTCCGGCAAAGAGACCTAACCGGTAAAGCTGCCAGGATTCAGATTCATATCTGTATGTATAATCCGCAAATGAATATTGTGTTGCAGAAAATATGCAACATACTATCAATACTATTGCAGCAATTTTTGTTTTTTTCATACAAACCAGCTTTTCTTATGTAATCTAAAAAGTTTGTTTCCATTATACCGTCAGAAGTACATGGTAAACAATAACTGTTATAATATTTTAACAATCTGAATCAACAAGAATATCACAGTATTAATATTATTCGACAGGCAGTAAATAGTTCCTTTCAACAAAAAACTAAAAAAAAAGGAGCATACGCTCCTTTTCAGACTCTATCTTCCATTTTTACATATTCGGTCAGTTTTTTAATGCATTTGTACGCCGGCCTGATAATCTTGCAGCCGTTTAAATGTTCCTCAATAATATGCGCGCACCAACCGGCTATTCTTGCAATGGCAAAAATAGGTGTATTCATTTCCAGAGGAATTCCGAGCATATCATAAACAAAGCCCGAATAAAAGTCTATATTGGCACACATTGGTTTATCAATATTTCGAACTTCTTTGAAAACTTGAGGCGCAAGTTTTTCTATCTTGGTATAAAGCTCGAATTCATCGCTTCTTCCAACCTGTTTTGCCAGTTTTTCGGCTTGTTCTTTCAATAAGATACATCTTGGGTCGGAAAGGGTATAAACAGCATGCCCCATTCCATATATAAGCCCTGAACGGTCAAATGCTTCCTTCCTGATTATTTTTGTAAGATATTCACGGATTTGTTCCTCGCTGCCCCAATCTTTAACCTCATTTTTAATTTCAGCCATCATACTGACAACCTTATTATTGGCGCCGCCGTGCTTGGGACCTTTAAGACTTCCTATTGCTGCGGCGACAGATGAATAAATATCCGTTCCGGAGGATGACACTACATGTGTGGCAAAGGTAGAGTTGTTGCCGCCTCCATGCTCAGCATGCAGTACAAGGGCTAAATCCAGAACAGTAGCTTCCAGTTTGGTATATTCTTTTGATGGTCTTAACATCATGAGAATGTTTTCAGCAGTACTCAGGTTAGGATCCGGATTATGTATATACAGGCTCTTGCCGTCCAGATAATGTGATTTTGCCTGATATCCATACACAGCCATGGCAGGGAACTTGGCAATCAAATCCACACTCTGTCTTAGAAGATTTTTGATACTGGTGTCATCAGGATTATTATCATAAGAATACATGGTAAGCACCAGGCGGGCTATTTTATTCATTACATCCTGGCTTGGGGCATTTAAAATATTGGCTCTGACAAAATCTTCATTAATTTTTCTCCTGGACCCCAGCACCTGATTAAACTGTTCCAAAGCTGTTTTGGTTGGCAAATCTCCAAACAAAAGAAGATATACACATTCCTCAAATCCAAAACGGTCCTCTGACAAAAAACCATTTACCAGATCATAAATGTCGATACCCCGATATAGAAGCCGACCTTCAACCGGCACTTTTTCGCCTTCATCAAAAACAAAAGCGTGAACATCTCCGATTTCGGTCAACCCAACCAAAACACCTGAGCCATCCTTATTTCTCAGCCCGCGTTTAACATTGTACTTTTCATAAACTCCTGGTTTGAATCTGTTCTTAATTTCTACTGCCTGACCTGCTATATCGAAATAGCTGTCCAACGCTTCCTGCGACATTTCTCTGTACAATGAAATAACCTCCTCTACTTCTCTCTTACCTAATATCTGGGGCTGAATATGCTTTGCAAAATATCTTACCTCAGGATAAACTGATATTTAATGTCATAAATATTCGTGTATTAACCTGATATCGTATATTTATGCAAATCTTATTCTTACTATTGTATACAATCTTATGATGCTCGTCAAGAGATTTTGCAACTCTTTATATAAAATATTTCATTTACAATTATTAGGCATTAATCATGAAATAACTGATAATCAGCGTTATTTATCCAACTATCCATAATATATCGTTATACCTCATTACTATTTAAATAATAGATACAATGACATTTTAATATTAAAAACTTGCATTTTAAATGCAAGTTTTTAATATTTGTTTCGATTTGTTTACTTAATAGTTTATGCAGAATTGCCAATCTGTAGTCTTACAAGATAAGTAATGAGAATCATACGGGAAATCCGGGGCCGGAATCAATTATACAAGATGATGCTCTAGTATTCCCTTGCAGTTTTGTAATTTTTCTTATTCTTCTCCATAACGAATTTCATATTGTTTTTCTTCAGCACAGAGTCATAAGTGGTGTCAATAACCATCCACCTGTTTTCATCGCTTATATAGACCTCATTCCAGGCATGGTACCCGTTGACCAAATCTGAATATCCTTTTACCAATTTTGCAGGGATGTTCTGACTTCTGAGCATAGCCGCGAAAACAGCCGAATAATCATAACAAATACCCTTTTTATCATTGTAGATTTTTTCAATATCAGGAACATATGTAGAATCAATATTTTTTATCTTGTCATAATCATAGCTGAATGTATCGATTACAAAGCCATATATTGCAGTAAACTTTTCTTTATCGGTCTTGAGATCACTTGTTAACTCTGCGGCTTTAATAATAATATCCATATCCGGATCCCAGCGTACTGTCTGCACAGAGGCTCTGAAAACATACAACGGATCTTTTATCTTTGCATTGATACTCTGGGTTTTCACCTGGCGATAACGATTACCGGTTACATTTTCAAAAATAGAAACCTTGTATTCGCCTTCACCTAGCTGTAAAGGAAAATATTCGAATCTTTCCCGGCCGAAAAGATCATAATCATACTTGTCAACACTATTCTGGATTCTTGTCTTGATACGTTTCGGTACTGAAGGAATATATCTTGCTCCGACAGTTCCCATCTCTGTCCTGGAGTTATCGAAGTTGCCGGATCGAACAGCTTCCGCATGGGAGTATACTGAAAATAATAAGAAGAATAATACTGGCATCAGTACCGGAAGTTTGATCTTTTTCATTATTGCCGCACCCCAATCAACAAGTACTGTATATAATCTACCAACAATGATCAGGGGTTAAACTCAAGTTACAAATAGGCTTCCAACAATTCCAGGACCTGTGGGATGCATGGAGTATTATGGTCTTTGATTATATAGTCAGAAACTTTTTTGACCGCCGGTGATGCATTCCCTACAGCAATGCCCAAATCAGCTGTTTGCACCAATTCTATATCATTGTCATTGTCTCCGATGGAAACAATAAAGCGCCAATCTTCTCCATAAATCGTTTTAAGTTTGTTCAGAGCGGCACCCTTTGATGCGCTTTTATCCATTATATCCAGAATATCATCTTCGGAAAAAACTATATTTAAATCGGTTCTGCCCAGTTTATTAAAATCCGCTTTAATTTTTTCCAAAGTTCCGTGGTCTCCCATGAACAATACCTTTATCCATTCGCCGGGAATATCCTCCCACCGGGCTTCTTCAACTATAATACCCTCTCTTGCCAACTGGATTTGTAAAATATGGTTAGGGTTAAAAACATAAGCCTTCCCGTGAATGTTTATTTCACAGCATATTTCCGGATACTCCGATATAAATTTTTTCAGTACGGACGTTAGATCGCCCGAAATTATTGTCTTGAATAAGACCTTCTTATCGTTTGTATAATAGGCCATAGCGCCATTAAAAAAAATAGACGGAACATTCAGTTTTAGATCAGGAAACATAATTTCAGTGGTTCTTTCCATTCGTCCTGTTGCCACTCCGAACTTGCCGCCTTGTGAAATGAAATAATTTATTGCGTCCATATTATCTTTTGACAGTTTCCTTTCTGCGTCCAGGAGTGTTCCGTCAAGATCGCTGTATATTACAATGCCGTCATACTTCATTTTTATCGATTTCCTTTGATTTTTATTTTTGCGTTTAATCTTAAGGCAGCTTAACGACCCCGGTATCACAAATACTGTACCGGTGGCAAGCTGAAAATTCCTTTTCACTGAAACATATCCTCCGACTTACCTCAGAATTACATCGCAAAGCGAACCAAAATTCACTCATATTGACAACAGAGCATCATTCTGAGGGTCGGCAAAGAATCTTTAGAGTTGATTCAAAATGACCATCTTACCTTATTATTCTGTTCAACCGTTCCTGAACCGCGTATAAAAATTCTTTAGTGTTTACGGCTTTTTTATTTTCCAGTTCCGACAATGCAACAAGATCCTTTGTCATGATACCTTCTTCAATTGTATTCAGGCAGGCTTTTTCAAGCTTGTCGGCAAAATTGGCCAGTTCAGGGATCTCATCAAGCTGGCCTCTTTTTCTTAAAGCTCCGGTCCAGGCAAAAATAGTGGCTACTGAATTTGTTGAAGTCTCTTTTCCTTCACGGTACTGGTAGTAATGCCGCTGAACCGTGCCATGGGCTGCTTCATATTCATAGTACCCTTCAGGTGAAACTAAAACCGAGGTCATCATAGCCAGGCTGCCAAAAGCCGATGCCACCATGTCGGACATAACGTCTCCGTCATAGTTCTTGCAGGCCCAAATAAATCCGCCTTCCGAGCGAACAACTCTTGCAACCGCGTCATCAATCAGTGTATAAAAATACTCAATACCGGCTTCTTCAAACTTTTCTTTATACTCGGTATCAAAGATATCCTGGAATATGTCTTTAAAACTGTGATCATAGGTCTTCGATATTGTATCCTTGGTAGCAAACCATAGATCCTGTTTTTTGTCCAATGCATAATTAAAGCAGGCACGCGCAAAGCTCTCTATGGATTTCCTGGTGTTGTGCATACCCATAATAATGCCTGGATCAGTAAAATCATGAATGGTTTTTCTTGTCTCGTTTCCGTCTTTATCAGTGAAAACCAGTTCAGCCTTCCCCGGTCCTTCAATCTTCATCTCTGTGTTCTTGTATACATCTCCATATGCGTGTCTCGCTATGGAAATAGGTTTTTTCCATGTCCGTACAAATGGGTTTATCCCTTTGACCAGGATAGGTTCTCTGAATACTGTACCGTCCAGGATGGCACGTATAGTCCCGTTAGGGCTCTTCCACATCTCAGTGAGATTATACTCTTTTACACGGGCTGCATTTGGGGTGATAGTGGCGCATTTTACAGCTACTCCATATTTTTTAGTAGCCTCAGCCGAATCGATGGTAACCTGATCCCTGGTTTTCTCCCTGTATTCCAGTCCCAGATCATAATACTCGGTTTTCAGTTCAACATAAGGTTCAATCAAGATTTCTTTAATCCATTTCCAGATTATTCTGGTCATTTCGTCCCCATCCATCTCTACGAGGGGAGTTTTCATAATAATTTTAGACATTGCTTCCTCCTATAATCTACCTTATTATCGAAATTGTTTCTTGATCCAGGGAAGCTTTCCTCCCGCTTTCAATACTTCGGCATCCAGGGATGATAATGTGTGTTCAAGCTCGATAGTGTTGCCTTTGGTAATGTTTTTAAGAACACAGGCCCCCTTCAGATCTCCGATTTCAACAACGAGCCTGTCCCCTTCGCTGATACTATCATAATCAGAAGGGTTCTTAAAGGTTAAGGGTACGATCCCGAAATTAATCAGGTTAGCAAGATGTATTCTTGCAAAGCTTTTCACGATCACTGCCTTGACACCCAGGTATTTGGGAGCAAGGGCAGCGTGTTCGCGGCTGGATCCCTGACCGTAGTTTTCTCCACCGATAATAAATCCCCCGTTGTTCTCCCTGGCTTTTTCATAGAACTTAGGATCGACTGCCTCAAATACATATTTGGATATTTCGGGTATATTGCTTCTTAAAGGCAGGATTTTAGCTCCGGCAGGCATAATATGATCGGTTGTTATATTGTCCCCTACCTTAATCAGCACATTTCCTTCAAGGGTATCGGAAATAGGGTCAAAGGATGGTAACGGCCTGATATTCGGTCCTCTGACTATCTCGACTTTTTTGGCTTCTTCTTCGCTGAGGGGTTTTACGATCATATTGTCATTTATAATGAACTTGTCCGGTAATGTAACTGAAGGATAATCCCCAAGATCCCTGGGATCTGTTAAAACGCCCTTAATTGCTGTGGCTGCAGCGGTTTCAGGACTGACCAGATAAACCTTTGCATCTTTGGTACCGCTTCTGCCTTCAAAATTGCGATTGAAAGTTCTTACTGAAACACTTCCGGATGCAGGAGCACATCCCATACCGATACATGCCCCGCAGGCATTTTCCATGATCCTGACTCCTGCTCTTACAAGTTTAACATAGTCGCCGTCCTCGACAAGATGTTCCACCACTTGTCTTGAACCGGGACTTATAAATACATGAAGGTTATCTGCTATCGTGTTGTTATCAAGGATTTTTGCAACTGTTTTGAGGTCTCTGAGGGAAGAATTGGTGCATGATCCTATGGCTACCTGATCTACCTTAATGGGCCCTACTTCCCTGACCCTTTTGACCGAACCGGGGCTATGAGGAAGAGCAACCATAGGTTTTATTTGGGAAAGATTGATTTCAATAATTTCATCATAAACCGCGTCATGGTCTGCTTCCAATGGTCTGAAATCTTTTTCCCTGCCCTGAGCCTTTAAAAAATTATATGTTATTTTATCACTTGGGAATATACTTGTGGTACAGCCGGTTTCTGTTCCCATATTCGTTATTGTGGCACGATCCGGAACGCTTAAAGTTCTTACGCCTTCTCCAAAGTACTCAAAAACCTTGCCAACATTACCTTTTACATCAACCAGGCGTAAAACTTCCAGTATGACATCCTTCGCTGAAACCCATGGTTTCAGCTTGCCGGTAAGGTGTATCCCCACGATTTTGGGGTATTTGATACGAAAAGGAGCTCCTGCCATAGCGCAGGCTACATCAAGGCCGCCTGCTCCCATTGCAAAGCAACCTATCCCACCGGCAGTAGGAGTGTGACTGTCAGAACCTATAAGCGTATTTCCGGGGATTGCAAAGCGCTCCAGAAAGACTTGATGGCAGATTCCGTTGCCGGGTTTTGAAAAATAAAGCCCGTATCTTTTTGCTATAGACTCCAGGAATCGGTGGTCATCAGCATTTTTAAAATCTGTTTGGAGAGTGTTATGGTCAACGAAACTGACACTGAACTGAGTCTTTACCCTGTCAATCCCAATAGCCTCAAATTGAAGATAAGCCATTGTTCCTGTCGCATCCTGCGTAAGCGTGTTATCTATTTTAAGGGCGACCTCACAACCGGCTTTTGCTTCGCCCTCAATTATATGTTCACTGAGTATTTTTTCTGTTATTGTTCCTGCCATAAATTCACCCTCATTTTTATTTTTGAAAATTATACCCTATTTTGTTTGTCGTAAGCAATATGCATAAGTACCTAAGTTTTTGTTGTAAGTCAGCCATACTTTAATTATACTTATAACGTAACGGGAGGTTAAGGATTTATATCGATCCAACTCCGGTATAGTCGGCCAGTAGACCCAGTGTTTTTGCTGGATTCGATTCTGAATGCTATTATGAAATAAGTCAGGAGTATCAAGTAATGGATTTGGAGAATCGTGAAAAAGCCGAAAATAAAATTTTGCTTTTGTATTTTTTGCATAAAGTCCGAATACCTATAAGCAATATGCAATTAACTAGAATAATGCTGGAAAACCGCTATATGAACTATTTTCTCCTTCAGCAAAACATTCATGAAATGCGGCGGGACAAGCTCATAATTACCGAGACCAGGGATGATCTGGATTATTACAGCCTTTCGGAAGAAGGCCAAAAAATGCTGGATATGTTTATCAACCTGGTGCCTGTCGGAATCAGGACCAGGCTGGATGAGAACATTGAGGCCATTCGCTCGGCACTGCGTCATGAAACATCGGTAGTAGCTGAATACACCCTTGAGAATGAAAATGAATATGAAGTAAAGTGCAAGATCCTGGAGGATTTTAATCCCCTTATTGACATAAGGCTGTCTGTAGGTTCCAGGGATGATGCCCGCTCCATCTGCAGGAATTGGAAGGCTCACGCGAAGGAAATCTACCCTGAAGTAATTGCAGTGCTTTTGGGCAAGGATAAGGACAGTTCTCTATGAACAAGGAGAATGCTTATGGAATCAATAAATGATCACAGGGAACCTATTATCGGGTTTGAAAGCATTACCGGGCAATATATGCTGGAAGAAGTAAGACAACTTTTTTTGGAATATGCCCAGTCGCTTGATATAGATCTTTGTTTTCAAAATTTCGACTCAGAATTAGAGACACTTCCGGGAAAGTATGGTCCGCCCGACGGAGCTTTGATATTGGCTTTAGTGGATGGGATTCCGGCAGGTTGTGTAGCTCTTCGTAAGATCAACGAAAATATATGTGAAATGAAAAGGCTGTATGTTCGTGATAAGTACAGGGGCTTGGGAATTGGAAAACAGCTTATTTCAAAGATAATCGAAAAAGCGCGGGAATTGAATTACGGCTTTATCAGGCTTGATACGCTCGTTACAATGAAAAAAGCGCTGGAATTATATAAAGCATTCGGATTCTACGACATTGAACCATATGTATATAATCCTTATGAAGGCGCAAGATACATGGAATTAAAGCTATAGAAACCCTGCATACGCTTCTTAATGTTAACTTTTAGGCGGGTGCAAGAATCTCATTTCGAACGCCTTTAAGCACCCAAGTCTATAAGATCAATAACACCGTTTCATGACATTCCTCCGCTTGCGCTCCGTCATGTCCCGGCCGTGAGGTCTTCCATTACGGGCCGCTCATACATTTTCAATAAGGTTACCATTCGGTGGTCTTTCCTCCGAAGCAAATCGGCTTATCTCAATGAGAAACCTTGCACCCGCCTACTTATGTCATCCTGAGCAGAGCGGAGCGGAGTCGAAGGATCTTTTCTGTCGATACAAAGATTCTTCGCTGACGCTCAGAATGACACTTACGAAAAAGGTTCCTCGAGTAATAACAACAACAATTATCAATAATCAACTACCATGGACTTAACGAACGCAAAGAATTCCCGCAGATAGCTGTTGAGTACTATTACCGTTGGTGTCGGCGCGGGGATCGCATATGCGTCAAATCCAAATCGCTTGGCAAGTATCCGGGCCCGCAGCACATGAAAATCATTGGTTACAAAGACTATCTTTTCAATTCTGTCATCCGGAAGATTCATTACTTTCCTTGAGAATTCGAAATTTTCTCTTGTGCTGGTGGATCTATCTTCTATTAATATTTTTTCTTTGGGTATATTACGGCTAAGCAGGTACTCTTCCATTGCCAATGCTTCGGGATATGGCTCGTTGGGCCCCTGCCCGCCGGTAACGACGATTTTTACATGAGGATTTTCTTCATAATATTCAATTGCCTTATCCAGGCGCATCTTTAACGCCAGGGTTGGTCTTCCGTCAGGCCATATGCCGCAGCCAAGGACGATAACGGTATCCACCCTTCCGGCCTGCTGCTTTCCATGTATGTACGGATCTATTATAATCAGGGCTTCCACCACCATAAAGAATAAGGCACAAATGATAATAACGGAAATGAATGCTGCTCTTAAACCTTTATTCTTTATAACGGGCCCTTTGGTGAGCAATAAAACCGCAGAATACGCAAAGCAGCAAAACCCCATAACAGCGGGGAGTACGACGCCGAAATTCCAGTCATTGGAGTAATTATGAGCGGTAACTGTATTAGTAAAAAGTAATATGCCTAATATTATAAGAAATGCGGCAAAAAACCCCCTGCCGCCTTGTTTTCTGTTCATTGTGCCTCTTATTTTTTCCCTTCTGTAATTTCAATAGTCTTAATTATTACGTCCTCCAATGGTTTATCATTTTCATTCGTCTTGACGGCTGCAATTTTATCAACTACGTCCATTCCTTCGTAAACCTGGCCGAATACAGTATGTCTGAAATCAAGCCATGGAGTGCCGCCATATTTTTTATAAAGATTGATGATATCTTCAGGATAACCGCCTTGTACAAGACTTGCTATTTCAGCATCAGACATGTCTTTTTTCTGAACTATAAAGAACTGACTGCCATTGGTATCGGGGCCTGAATTGGCCATGGAAAGGGCTCCGCGATAATTATAGAGATCGTAAGAAAACTCATCTTCAAACGGCACTCCCCAGATACTCTCACCGCCGGTGCCGTCACCATTAGGATCTCCGCCCTGGATCATAAAATCCTCAATTACCCTGTGGAACGTTAAATTATCATAATAACCGCTTTTTGCCAGTTCAACAAAATTCTTTACAGCCTTTTGAGCTTTCTCGGGGAATAATTTTATCTTAATATCACCCATGTTGGTTTTGATAACAGCCTGAGTGTCTCCGTCTTTGACAGGAGAGAACTGATAACCGGGTGTAAATGTTACTTTAACTTTATTTGCGCCTGAGCCTATGGTTATGGTTTTGGTATTCTTGGAACAGCCGGCGAACAAAGTGGCGCAAATAATAAATAACATAGCTGTTTTTAATATATTTGAAATTTTCATCTTGAACCTCCAAATATATGTATTTGTTAAAAAATCAGGATATTATATCACGAGCTTAAATATTATATCACAAGAAAAAATTTTTTTGAACTGTAACTTTATCACAGAATAATACCTGCAAAGCGGGTATATTAATATTAAAGAAGCGTTGAAGGGAGTTGTGTTTCAATGAATGTAAAACACGTTACGAAAAATGATTTCGATAGAGAAATTTCAAGTTCAAGCTTACCGGTATTAGTTGACTTTTGGGCGCCATGGTGCGGTCCCTGCCGCATGTTGTCGCCGGTGCTTGATGAACTGGCCGGTGAATTGGAAGGCAAAGTAAAAGTATTAAAAGTAAATGTTGATGAAGAACCTGAATTAGCCAGTAAATTCGGAGTGATCAGTATACCAACCGTTATTGCTTTTAAACAGGGCAAAGCTACCAATAAAGTTGTGGGCTTCAGAAGCAAGGAAGAATTCAAGAATATGCTCTGACAGGGTATTTAGTATATAAAAGGTACAGTGTTTAAAGACAGGTAAAACCCTGTCTTTTTTTATTTTTCTGTGCTATTATATGAATAAAATCGGAGGAAGTACTATGCTTGGTGAAAAAATAAAAGCGGACATAATAAAAGCTTTCCCTTTTATTGCTGAATTAGGAGATAAGCAGGATGATTTCCTCAATGCCTTATATCACCAAAGGTTAGAGCCGGGTCAGATTCTAATGGACGAAAGCCGGGGGTGTTCCGGAGTCATTCTTGTTCTTTCGGGTACCATAAGGATTTACAAGCTGTCTTCGGACGGAAAGGAGATCACTCTCTACCGTATCGGGAGAGGCGAGACTTGTGTGCTTACAGTTGCATGTATGCTTGGTACCGGAGATATTCCTTTCCCCGTATCGGCTTCTGCCGAACAGGTGTCCGACGTAGTTTTTATACCTGTTGAAACATTCAAAAAATATTTTTATGAAATTCCTTCAATTCAGAAGTATTTCTTTTCATCCATGTCGGCAAAGTTCTATTCTTTATTGGGACTTCTTGAGAATGTAACATTTAAACGGACAAGCGACCGTCTTGAAGATTTTCTTATTACCAAGACAGCAGGAGGGACCTATCCCTTGTATGCGACCCATGAAACTATCGCATCTGAACTGGGAACGGCCAGAGAGGTAATAAGCCGCCTTTTAAAAGAAATGGAAGCAAAAGGGCAGGTTACCCTCAACCGGGGAAAAATCATACTGCATCAGAATAAAATTTGACAAGCTCTCATGTAACATCATCACTGAATTTAATTATCTTTTGATATATTATAGTCTTTGGATTTATCGGGTAAAACAGACAAGGAGCGTATCTATGAAAAAGAAGGTTTTAGTTGTGGGTGGTGTAGCCGGCGGCGCTACTGCGGCTGCCAGGCTCAGAAGATTGGACGAGCATGCCCAAATTATTTTGTTTGAAAGAGGAGATTATATTTCTTTTGCCAATTGCGGTCTTCCATATTATATAGGAGATGTTATCACAGGCGAGGAAAATTTGACTCTCCAAACGCCTGAATCATTTAGAAGACGTTTTAACATTGATGTCAGGATCAGAAGTGAGGTCACAAAAATCAACCGGGATAAAAAAACCGTTGAAGTAAAAGAAGCCGGTGGAAAAGTGTATGAAGAAAGCTATGATTATCTCATTTTGTCTCCCGGCGCGGCACCTGTAGTTCCGCCTATTGAAGGGGTAAATACCGAGGGAGTATTTACCTTAAGAAATATCCCTGATACCTATCGAATTAAGAATTATGTCATGCAGAATAATCCTAAAAGCGCTGCGGTTGTGGGTGCAGGATATATAGGGATAGAAATGGCTGAAAATCTTCATTTATTGGGACTTGAAGTTTCAATCGTCGAACTTTCTGACCATGTTATCCAGCCGCTGGATTATGATATGGCTGCCGAAGTCCACAGGCACATTCAAAGCAAGGGTGTATCATTGTATTTGAATTGTGGAGTTACGAGCCTGCATTATCATGATGGGACTTATGAAATCAAACTGAATAACGGTGACTGCATTTATGCTGATATGGTGATCCTTGCAGTGGGAGTAAAACCCGAAAGCAGGCTTGCAAAAGATGCAGGACTTGAAATAGGGATTCGGGATTCTATCGTGACCAACGTTCACATGAGAACGAGCGATCCGTTTATTTACGCTGTCGGTGATGCGGCAGAGGTCATAGATATCGTTACCGGAAAAAAAGTTTTTGTGCCTTTAGCCTCTCCTGCCAATCGTCAGGGACGCATTGCGGCAGATAATATTGCAGGAAGGAACAGTACCTACGCAGGTACCTTAGGTACGGCCATACTGAAAATCTTTGATATGACGGTGGCAACCACTGGTTGTAATGAAAAAACATTGGCCGCCGCCGGTATCGATTATGAAAAGTCTTTTACCTTCAACGCTTCCAATGCTACCTACTATCCCGGAGCCACCTATATGACTATAAAGCTGCTGTTTGGGAAAAAAACCGGAAAGATCCTCGGCGCTCAGATTACAGGATACAAAGGTGTCGATAAACGCATAGACGTCATAGCAACAGCTATAAAGGCTGGAATGAACGTATTTGACCTTACGAATCTTGAACTGTCTTATGCACCACCTTTCGGTTCCGCAAAAGACCCGGTCAACATGGCAGGTTACGTTGCATCAAATATTACAAACGGGGATATGAAAGTTTTCCACTGGCATGATGTAAAAGATTTAGACCCTGCCAAGGTAACCATTCTGGATGTAAGAACCGAGGCAGAATTTTCAAAAGGAACCATAACCGGCTCCGTTAATATCCCATTGGATGACTTAAGAGAACGCTTGTCCGAACTTGATCCGAAGAAACCGGTCTATGTGTTTTGTCAAATTGGCTTTCGGGGGTATCTTGCCTCGAGAATCCTTGTTCAGAACGGATTTGAAAATGTATATAATCTTTCAGGCGGGTATCGTTTATTGAAATCTGTTACGACTCCATTGAAAGCTTTTCATGGTGGCGGCAAAAAGCAACAAAAAACCTAAAAAAACAGGCAGAGGATATTAAGAATAACAGGGAGGCTTTATACCTCCCTGTTTTCATATGCCGGAGTTGAGGTTACCATTTTTTGTAGTAGTTTCCGCGGTAATTTGCGTAGTAATCTCCTCTGCAATCATAACGTTTATCCCATTTGTCATCCTTGTAGTCGTACTTGCCATCGTCGTACTTGTCGCCTTTGCCGCACTTATCGTCCTTCTTTTCATCCTCTTTGCATTTGCATTTTTCATCCTTTTTGTCTTCTTCATCTAAGCAGGGTACAGGAACATGTTCTGTTCTGACAACCTTGAATGTAATCTTTACAACGTCTTTTTCCAACAGGCTGCAGAATACTTTTTGTCCTTTGCACATTGTCTCGTTATGTAAGAAGTCTTTTCCACCTTCAACGAATGCTTCGAGCAACTCTGCTTTATCGCATTCGTCAATCTTATCACACCCTATGGGCTTCATTTCAACAAAGCCGCCAAAGGGGATCTTGAAGGTGACATGGTGTATTTTTCCGTAGACAACCCCGTCGCAAACATCCTCAACTGTTTTGTAAGTGATGTTTTTCCAGATAAAAGCGTTGAAAACTACTTTACCCGGAATAACATGCGCTTCGGTCACAACAACTTTTTTGTCAATGCTCTCAATCTTATATATCGGAGGGTTGGACGGTGCAAGAGTAATGTCCTTCTCGACGAAGAACTGTTCCGATCCCTTGCCGACGATAACAGGTACTTGAAGTATTTTCTCCTTCATTCAATCACTCCTTCCTGAAATTTTTATGCTTGTCTGTCGAACAAGCTCACTACATATTATTCCGGCTAGTCCAATGTTGCTACACGACATTTTTTATTTTTTTCTGACCCTCTGTTTATAAGAGCGGCAGCCATCTTCAAATTGCATAATTAATCACACATGTGTCGAAACTAAAATCGTAAGACCCACTTATGTAAAACCGGTAAAGGACACATGTTTTATAAAGAACGAAAAGAAAGGAATGTAAAAATATGGCTAAAAAAGGTATGAGAAGACCGGATCCGGAAGAACCCCACGGCACCGAAAGCAATAAAAAACAGCATTTTCCTAAGAACGAGGTATTCCCTGTCCCCGAGCTTCAGGGAAAAGCAAAGCATTCAAAAGAAAAGGCAAATCCCATCAAATATGACGGCAAAAAACATACTACATGGTCGTAGAAGCTGAAACAATAATAAACCTTGTACCCACCCTAACTATGGTGAAACATAAAAAGGGAAGCGCCTGACTTCCCTTCCAAAATATAAATATAAGAAATTTTTAAACTGCTGTATTAGAAGTCGTTAAATGGCTAGTTCAGTGCAACCCCATTAAAACGATACCTGAGAGTATTGAAAAAATCATAATAATTGATAATATTGAAACAAGAATTCTCCTGATTCTGTTATTCATATACATAACCTGCCTTTAAAATACTGATTTCGCAACCGACCATATCATTAATCTTCAGCTCATATTGTAACTCTGTTAACATTATTTTTCAATAAACTAAGGCGATCACTGGTTCCAATATAGCAATTCTAAATACCGGCCATAATTCAGAAAAAAATTAAAACTTTAAAACATACAAGTCCTACTTATATAGAAAAAGTGAATAAAGACCTTCGTCCCTTATCCACTTCTTAATAATTGTCTTACTATTTTTACAGATGTATAAAGTAAAATTAGAATTCAAGTCTGAGTTTTATTTTTTCGCCACGAAATACCACACTGGATATTTCAAATGGCTTTCCATTTTTCCCTATAATAGTATCCTGCAACAGCAGCAACGGATGATTTACCGGTATATCCAGGAGCTTTGCCTCTTCCTTGGTTGCTGCAACTGATTCCAGTGTTTCATGTGTATGTTCGCGAATCAATCCATATTCTTTACTGAGGATTGTACATAGCTGTTCATTTACAAGATCCATCTTATCAAGACCTGGAGCCAGTTCAACAGGAATATATGAAGTATGGAGGCTAAAGGGTTCGTTTTTTACATACCGAATCCGCTTTATCGTATAAAGCCGGGAATTGGGCTCTATTTCAAAAATTTCACACATTTTTTTCGTACCGATTTTATCAACCACTTCCAATAATTCTGTAGTGACTTCATATCCCATCTTTTCAAGCTGTTCTCTGATTCCTGCATAAGAAAGAGTCTTTGCGACGATTTTGGGCTCAGATACATATGTACCTTTGCCGGGAATACGAAATAACAAGCCCTCCTGCACTAGCTTTGTTATAACATTTCGAACAGTCATACGGCTAACTCCGCATTCTTTGCTTAATTCATTTTCTGATGGAATAAGATCCCCTGACGCCCATTTACCCTTCGCAAGATTTTCTCTGATCATCTCTTCCAATTGTAAATAAAGCGGCTTTGCACTTGTGTGATCCAACATAATAACCCTCATTCTCTCAATATATTAGCAAATGTTCACACTATTCAAGAAATATCAAAAATATGACAAGTAAAAAATATACTAAGACAAACTCCCACTTTATAATATTTTATATTATAATAAGAGGCTTTGTCTAAGCAATAAATAGTTCTTATTTTCCAAAATTTTTCTAAATATGTCCTTTGATCTCTGTCTTCAGTATCTAAAAGGGCACTTTAATCCCGTCTCTGTTCCAGAAATATATCTTTGTACAATAGCAGATTTTTTCCATAATTTATCATAATAATTCAATATTATCAATAAATAATAAAAAAATCTTATTTATTGATAAAATCAATAACGGAATTCACAATTCCCTTCACATCTAATCCGTAAAACTCCAAAATCCCATTATAAGGACCGGATGTAGCATAAGTTTTTGGAACTCCAAGCATTTTTACATGCACGGGAAAAGTTCTGCTGCAAACTTCGGATACTATTGTTCCCAGCCCTCCTGGGATATAGTGTTCTTCAACGGTTACGATTCTTCCTGTCTTTCGGGCTGCAAACTCAATCAGTTCCTCATCAATAGGATTAATTGTAGGCATACCTATTACCATTGGATCATATCCCTTTTCTGCCAATACATCTGCCGCATCCAGAACATTGGCGGTTAATGTTCCTGTAGATATGATCGCTACATCTTTACCATCTTTTAAAAGATTGCCTTTACCTATTTCAAAAGGCCTTCTTTCGAATAACTCCGGTATACTTTGATTTCCTATTCTCATGTATACCGGGCCGTTATATTCTAACATCGTCTTTACTGCATTTTCTATTTCACCCGGATCTTGCGGAGATAATACAACAACATCAGGTATCATACGAATAATTGCAAAGTCTTCCAGAGAATGATGAGTAGCACCCAAATCTGAATAGCTGATCCCTCCATTGCGGCCGACGATTTTCACATTTTGTCTCATATATCCTATATCGTTACGAAACATTTCATAAGGGCGGGAAGTAACAAAAGGAGCTATAGCGCAGAAAACAGGTATTTTACCTGTAGTAGCCAGACCTGAAGCTATTCCGACAACACCTTGTTCCATTATTCCAAACTCAAAATACCTGTTTGGGTATGTATTTTTAAACTCCCCTAAACCGGAGCTGCCTCCGCTATCGGCTGATAGCACAACAATATCATCGTTATTCTTTGCCGCATTAAATACTGCGGAGCCAAACGTTTTTCTTGGATCCTTCATTATTCTGTTCATTTGGTCTCCTCCTTAATTGCTGCATCTAGTTCACAAATAGCCTTTTGCAACTCTTCACTATTAGGTTTCCAGTAGTGATATTTGTAATTGTTTTCAGTAAAAGAAATACCTTTGCCTTTGATTGTATGAGCAATTATTGCTTTTGGTTTACCTTTTTTTCGCAGCATACTTTCTATTGTATCTATAATTTCTTCCATGTTATTTCCGTCAATATCTTCGGTCTCCCAGCCGAATGCCTTAAAGCGATCCGCGATTGGTTCCATATTCATAACTTCAGCTGTTTTTCCACTGATTTGCAATCCATTGTTATCGACAAAGACTATCAGATTATCCAATCCATAATGAGCTGCAGCCGCTGCTGCTTCCCAATTTGAGCCTTCGGGAAGTTCCCCGTCCCCCATAATTACATAGACCTTGGAATCCATTTTGTCCATTTTAAGGCCCAGAGCCATACCAGTGGCAATTGAAAGCCCGTGTCCAAGGGCACCGGTATTTGCCTCAACTCCCGGCAACTTGTGCATATCAGGATGTCCGGGTATTTTTGAATGTAAAGAACCATAAGTATCTAAAATGTCCTCTGGAAAGAATCCTTTTTCTGCCAATGCTGCATATTGTGCCATACATTTATGGCCGGCAGATAAGATAAATCGGTCTCTTTCAGGCATCTTCGGATTTTTAGGATCAATATTCATAAAGTAGAAATATAGTGCTGTCACAATATCCAGACATGAAAGCGCTCCTCCCAAATGCCCTGCTCCACTTGCTTCTACCATTCGAACAACTTTACGTCTGCATTTTGCTGCTATGTTTTTAAGGTATCTAATTTTTTGGCTGTCCATTATTTTTCACCCTTCTCGTATCTGACAATTCTGTCTACTTTGGGAGCAGAACGCGAATTGGGATCATATGTATTCTGTAAATATTCTTTTACTAAACATTTTGCAAGTTCTGTTCCGGTAACCTGGGCACCGATCGTGATTATGTTGGCATTATTGCTCAATTGCGCCCTCTGAGCCTGGTAAATGTTACTTACAAGTGCAGCATATGCTCCCGGCACTTTATTCGCAGCAATACAAACACCTATCCCTGTACCGCATACTAAAATGCCTCTTTCACATTCTCCTTCCGCAACATCTTCCGCTACTTTAATAGCCGTATTTGCATAGATAGGATCATCACTCCCGTAGTCGACAACCTCATGCCCCAGGCCTTTTAAAAATAGTATCAGCTCTTCTTTTAACGATGCTGCATTTGGGTCACAACCAATAGCGATTCTCATAAGATCCTCCTAAATAATTTAATATAGTGCTGCTTATTAACGGTTATAATACGTATATACAAGGAAATTTAAATCCCTTTATTGTAATAAAATTAAAGAGGAGACATTTCCTCTTTTTATTCAACTATTCAATAATTTCACATTCCGGATTACAATGTTTACAGAGTTTTTGTCCTTTTAATAAGACACATGCTTTTCCATTAAATATAATTTGCTGTGATAAGAAATTACAGCTGCCTGTTGAGACGAACAGACGCTTTATTCACTTGTCAGGGAATAAATATATCTCCATCTCTCAGGCAGCTGGCTTTAATTATCTTTTAACCCTGGCGCTTCCGCCTCTCATAACATGTTCCGCTTCGTCTCTGGTAACAAGATTCCAGTCATTGCGGATAGTATGGCAGAGAGCTGAAAATGCTCCCGCAAACTCGATGATTTCCTGTTCGGGCTTACCTGTGAGGAACCCGTAAATCAATGCGGATGCAAAGCTGTCACCGCCGCCTACACGGTCATAGATCTCAACATCTTCATATTTACGGGATTTGAAATAGCCATTCTCAGTCATCATAACCACTTGCCAGTTATTCAGCTTGGCAGATTTAACTTCGCGCAAAGAATTGCCTACGACTTTAACGTTGGGGAATTTCTCCATTACTTTTTCAGCTACTTTGCGGTAATTTTCAGGATCTACTTTGGAATAGTTTTCATCTGTTCCTTCCGCTTTAATACCAAGCATGGTCTCGAAGTCCTCTTCGTTTCCTATTATAACATCGACATAAGGCATGATATCTACCATTGCCTTTTGAGCTGCTTCTTTTGACCACAGAGTAGAGCGGTAATTAAGGTCAAAGCTGGTTGTGGCACCGTTCTTCTTAGCTGCCTTAAGCGCTGCTGCAACTTCCGATGCGGTATACTCACCTACTGCTGTAACAATTCCGCCCGAATGGAACCAACGGGTATCAAGAACTTTTTCCCAGTCTATATCGCCGGGTTTAATTTTACTGACTGCTGAATGCCCACGGTCATATAACTGATAACTTGGACGTGGACCTACTCCGCACTCTATATAGCATTTTCCGTTGCGTGTCCTGCCAACCATGTCGTATTTCTCCACTACAACGTTGGACATATCAACACCATGTGCCTGAGCCTGCTTTATAATATACATTCCATCCCAACTATCCACAAGCTTGGTGACAAATGCTGTTTTAAGTGTTGGTTTAAGCAGCTCACAGCTTAAGTTTGAAATGTTAACACAACAGTTAAGTTCAGCTGCTGCAATACCCAGCTGTAAGAATTCTGACTGACCAAGTCTGTCATTCACTGGTGGGGTAAAGCGAACCATTGCTTCACCGAAACTCATAAAATCATACTTTGCCATATTATATACCCTCCTTAAAAAAATGTACTAATTAATTAATCCTTCTGCTTGTAGTTTGACCTTTATTTCCTGCTTTTCCGCTTCTGTCAAGGGCATTAACGGGAGACGCGGCGCTCCGCCGACGTAACCATTCAAATCCATTGCATATTTAACTGCAGCAACCCCGCCCTTACCCGAAACGATTTTATTTATTTGCAGAACCCGGTCATATAAAGCTATAGCCTTTTCATATTCCTTATTAGCAAGCAGGTTATAAAGCTCTACTGTTATTTCAGGAAAAGAATTTGCCAGGGAAAGAACACCTCCGGCGCCTCCCATAGTCATGGCAGCGAAAAAGTTATTAATCGATCCTGCTAATACCGTGAATCTATCGCGAACTGCAAAAAGAATGCTCTCCATGTTTCCGGTGGAACTATCCTTTACACCAACAATATTGGGGTGTGTCGAAAGTCTTTTTATGAGATTAACGGAAAGACCTACACCTCCGGCATACTGAGGTGCATTATATACAAGGCATGGTTTGACAACCTCTGCTACATCGGTAAAATATTTATACAATACATCATCAGTCATCTGCTTTTTAAAATAACAAGGAGGCAAAAGCGTAATATAGTCTGCACCTAATTCAACCATTTTTTGAGCCATTTGAATGGTCTCGAAGGTAGATTCAAAAATACTTCCTGCCATTACTACCTGGTCTTCGCCCTTGTTTTTGATTATTGTTTCTAAAACTTTCAGCTTTTCATCATTTGTTAAGCTCTTATTTTCGCCGTTGGAACCAAGCGCGAGATACCCTTTAAGACCAGCTTTTGCATATCTTCTCACATTGCTTGCCAGACCTTCATAATCAACTTCTCCACTTTTGGTAAACGGCGTGCTGATAGGCGCAAACACACCTCTCAATTTTTCTTCCATACCGATAATCTCCTTTAACAGACTGATTTTTTATTCATATCGTTATTTACAGCATTCATAAACCTGCGCTGATATGAAACGACCTGATTTGTACTGGTAAATCGAGCAAGATAATTGGGTTCTGCAGTTATGACAACACGGTCTATAACATCACTGAACTCAGGATCTGCCATTAATTTATCAATATCAGGATAATTATAATCTCCTTCCATGGAACAGATGATCAGTCGTGTATCGCGAAGGTTGTTATGGCGAAGCAGCCTTAAATTATGTCTTACACCATCAAGACCGTCGCTTCCCTCCGGATTTTCATAATTCCTGTATTTTACAATATCTTTAGCTAATTTATAGACATCAAGCAAATCGCGTTCTTTCTCATTTTTGTTAAGATAATCGTTAGCTAACATAAATGCTCTGATGTCTTCAAGGTATTTACGGTCTTCAGTTAATGCATATAAATCCAGGTTCTTCTTGAAAAATTCTGTCTGCTTCATCCGATGGCGAATAAAGCTGTTTATGAAATAAGGTTTTGCCTGCAACGCCATTGCAGTCTGATATGGTTCAAACATAAGAGTATAGTTAATACGATAACCATGCTCTCTGAGTTTCAGAGCCAGGTTATGACCACGAAGCGCATCTTCAGTGGATGCCTGGTTATATCTTAGGGAGAATCTCTTATCATTCTCTAACAGTTCATGAACATTATCTGCATTTACCGGACCGGTATGCGGAACTTTCACAACAAGTCTGTATTCAGTGAGAATCTCTTTGAATTGTTCGCATTCTTCAAGTATTCTATTGAAATCCTTTTCGAATGGATTATTCAATTCAACACTGATATCACATCCTGGTCCCAGTATGTTTCCGATTTCTGTCATAACTTCTTCACGTGTCTTAAATCTGCCTCCGACATTTGCATCAGGATTATTGATAAATAAGTCATAAATAATTCCGGGATTACATGTCAGATTCCCTAAAAGTGGTGCAATCGGAGCAACCTCATAGGGATTGGCTGAGTCAGCAGAAAAGATCATTCCTGTAGGACGAGGCATTCCATTTTTATCGTAAGAAATGTCTCGGACCAAATCAATACATAACAGACCATCATTTTCCAAACTGCTTTCGACACGAAAGCCGGCAGGAGTTTCACCTTCGGGCACGTTAAATATCTTTATTACATCCTTAAAACGATCACTGACACTGATGTATTTGACGTTTCCTTTTAGGAGTGCATAGTCTTGTGAAGAAATAAGCATGTTTTTTACACGGTTCACATTTGTTTCGTCCCCTCTTACAGCCGGTGCATTAAGAGAGTCAAGGGTATAGTTTACACCAAATGTGCCTTCGCCTTTTGATAGATAATTCACTGTTGTCATTTGCAGCCCTCCATTATAACATTGAGCTTAGGATTAACTATACATGACCTATCCATAGTAGTAATATCCTGTATATACAGGTTAATACATTTAATTTTAATTTTCAATAACATAAAACAATGATATTTTTTGTATAAATTAACTATTTATAAATTAATGGAAACTATTTTGCCGGTGCGCTATAATTGGCAAAACGGCAACCCATGGTTGTTCTTTTTACTCATCAACATGAAATGCATCCACGTCTTTTTTTGCTGCATTATAGAACAGACCCATGTCACAGGAGTAACCAATGAATTTGACCCCCATATTTCTCCACTTCACAGCAGTCTCAACATTATCTGCAAAGGTACCCACCATAACATTTTTTTCGCCGGCCTTTTTGATAATTTCCTTTATATATGAAATTACCGTAGGGTGATTGACCTGTCCAATCAGTCCCAATGACCCGGACAAATCATATGGGCCGATAAACAGTATATCAATGCCTTCTACTGATAATATCTCATCCAGGTTATCAAATGCCGTCTTCCCTTCCGCCTGCAGTATAACCATTGTGTCATTGGCATGCTCAAAATATTCTGCGGTATTCATGGCACCATATTTTGCAGCACGAACATAACGGCAAACACCCCGGTTACCGCGAGGACTGAATTTTGCCGCTGCGACTGCTTTTCTTGCCTGCTCTGCATTATCAATCTGCGGAATGAGGACTGCACCGGCGCCTAAATCCAATGCACGGTCAATCAAAATATCCGTTCCCCGGGGAACACGGACAACAGTCATAACATTGTGCACCTCTGCGGCGCGAATAAGGTTTTGTAAGTTTTCATAAGTTCCCGGTCCATGCTCCATATCCAGAAGTACAAAATCATAACCGGCTAAAGCTGCAGCCTCAACCAAGGCCGCATCCGATGTAATCATGAACGGACCGAGTGCTCCCTGCCCGGAATTAAGACTCTCTCTGAATTTTCTTATACTTTCAGTCATTTTTGTCTTCCTTTCATAGGTGGTACATTTAGAAGAGTGGAGCTATGATGCTAAAAAAAGCAATTAGAATTAATAAGGGGCCCATATCAAATCCGAAATTATAAAAATCAAATAACAGGCCCCTTGCTTATATGGTCGGGTGCATTTTCCCTTAAGTCTTGTTAGACTTTTGCCATCTTTTCCAATAACTCAGCACATCTTGCCGGATTGAATATACCGCATATGCACAGCTTACATAATTCCTGCGATGCTTTTTCAGGTGTTATGCGGCCTCTTTTTATCTTATCAACCATATCAAGGACCAAAGCTCCGCCAATCATACCATGACCACACATAGTGGTAACCTCACGAACATCGTCGCTTGCAAGCTTCTCTTTTTTCCCGTAAATACCCAGTGATAAATTTACCGTATGAGGTTTAAGACCTACTTCCTTACAGCATTTTCTTACTTCTTCCAGAAGACCTGAAACTGTTATGGATATACCTAAATCCTCTTCCTTCAGTTTCCGAAGGAAACCTATAACAGATTGCACATTGTCAAACACCGCATGTACGATACTTCCGTCAGCTACGCTTTCTGCTATCTGATCGTATGGAAACTGAGCCAGACTTCCTGTTGCTCTGTTGTCACCAATATTAACAGGATTAAAGAGCTTTGCCAGCTTAAGAAAACGCTGCAGTTTTAATCCGCTTCCAGGAACATTATACCCTTGCGCAGGCATTGCAAAAACGACAAAATCCTTTTTTAAACCGTCTATTGTTCCTTCTCTATGTAATGTATGCGTCATAAGTTTCACCCCCTACATTCCTGCTCTGCCGAGACCAACATTAGTCTTGCAGTTTGGACGATAATAAATACCTGCTTCATTCAGCAGCTTCTGAGCAGCAATGTTGCCATTTTCATCTACAACACATACACAGTCCAGGCTTAGCACAGTATCTATTTCTTCTGCCGCCTTAATTACCGTCTGGATAACATCAATCAGTTTCTCGTCCGGCACTGTTATCTCAATAATGCCTGATAACGCACGTTCATCCAGTATTTCGGGATTAAATCTGCCGGTTTTTTTATCTATTATGTAACTGGTAATAGGATTTAGTTCCTCGAACTCAACACCCAATGGAGCGATCGCCATTGCAATTTTTTCCAAATCACGAATAGATGTGGAAACACCAGGCCTTCCCAGTTCAATAGCAACACCACAGCGTCCCTTAGTAAATCTGTTGGTAATATCATTTGTTTTCATTTCTTCTGTCCCACGACCGTTAACACCTTTATATTCGGTTTTTACATTACTCATTTGTGAACGGACACTTCTGGGCCAGCTTAACTCGTTCTCGCAAAATGCCTCTTTCTTACAAATACCCGATCTTTTGCAATTTGCGCATTCCACACATTTTTCTTCATCTATGCGCGCCTTTTTGTTTTCAATATGAATAGCTCCTAACGGGCAGTAAGGAAGGCATAACTTGCAACCTATACATTTTTCCTGATCAACATACATACTACATTCCCCCCCTGTTTAATTATTTCATCAAATACGGAAAGCCAAATCCTCATAGTTTTTTTAACAATTGCTGAACTATTCCCCAATAAACATCACTGGTCAGTGATTGTTTAATGCGTCGTCTTTCCGCCATCTACGTATATCGTTTGTCCTGTAATAAATGCCGATGCATTGGAACAAAGAAACACCAGTGTGCCAATTAAATCGTCAGGTTCCCCAAAGCGACCGAGAGGAACGTCATCAACCATTGCTTTATAGCGAACAGGGTCTGCCCTGAGATCTGCATTCATTTCCGATTTTATATAACCAGGAGCAATTGCATTAACCCTCACATTATATTTGCCCCATTCATATGCAAGAACTCTGGTAAAGTGCTCTACAGCGGCTTTTGTGGTACAATACCCCAAACGACCATAAAGCGCCACTTTCCCACCGATGGATGCGATATTTATAATGCTTCCCTGGCGAGCATCAATCATATGTTTACCAACAGCCTGGGAAAACAAAAATGTACCCTTCATGTTTACATCCATCATAAAGTCCCATTCGTCCGCAGTCATTTCTTCAGGTGTCCTTCGAAGCAGAACACCGGCATTATTCACTAAACAATCTACTCGGCCGTAAGTTTTTATAACCTGGTTAACAAAATTGTCAATTTGCTCCTTGCAGGTAACATCTACAACTTGAGCCAGAATATCAAAGCCTTCTTCTTTAATGGTTTTTTCAGCATTAACCACGTTTTCTTCCATCTTGTCACAAATTGCGACCTTTGCTCCAAACTTGACAAGATTACTTGCATAATTCAGGCCTAAACCCCGGCCTGCACCTGTAACGATTATTACCTTATCTTTTATAGAAAAGCAATCGTACAATTTTATCAACTCCTTAACAACTAATACACAGCCTATTTAAGCGGCATTTCACAAAAGAATTTTCCCGTTGCCTCACCGCTGTTGCAGTTATATGCTGCAATGGATTCGATATCTTCATCTCCTGTGTTTTCGATGACATGTATTACGCCTCGCGGAATATATATGAAGGTTCCTGGTCCAAATTCATATACTTCCTCATCTTCTGTTCCATAACCAATAATATAGCGACCCTTACCCTTTATAAAATACTGGGCAAGTTCAGCGTTGATATGATAATGGGCTCTGCTTCTGTGTCCCGGCTTAATGCGGACAAATGACATAGTAATACTTTCACTGCCGCAGCTGTCCTTTGATACACCGAAGCTGTGCTCCAATTTCACTTCATAAGTCTTGTTAACTTCTACATCGTTCTCATATAAGCGAATTACTTTTGCTCGATGTTTTCCCATAAGATACCTCCAAGTAAAATCAAAAATAATTGTATTTTAATTTTTATTCTTTAGATGACTGTCTTGATCTTTTAATAACTGGCCAGACAAATTCAATAAATATCATATATAGAATTGCAATTACCAAAACTATTGATATCGGACGGGTAATGAAAGGTAAAAAACTACCTTTACCGGCTAAAAGAGCACGTCGGAAATTAGCATCGCCTAATTCTCCTCCAACTACCAGGCTCAATAAGAGTGGTGCAATAGGAAAATCCAGCTTTTTCATAATCATGCCCAGAATCCCGAAAATAAACATTACATAGACGTCCTGTATGCGGTTATAAGCACTGAATCCGCCTATGGCACACAGTATTGCAACAACTGACATAATGGCAGGAAGAGGAATTGACAGTATTCTAACTATACCCCTGCCTATAAAGGTACCAATAAACAAGAATACGAAACCAGCTAGAAACAGTGCAATCAAAATATTGTAAAGATACTGTGGATTCTTACTAAGAAAAGTAGGTCCCGGCTGAACACCATGTATAGTCAGTATTCCAAGAATAACAGCTGTTACTGCGTCTCCCGGCACTCCTAATGAAAGTAGCGGCGCATATGCTCCCGGCACACAACCGTTATTGGCACTTTCTGAACCAACCAGTCCTTCCAGGCTGCCTTTACCATATAACTCTTTTTCCTTACTGCATGAATAAGCATGATCATATCCAACCCATGAAGCTATGTTGGCTCCAATACCCGGAACCACACCTATAATGAAACCCATTATAGCTGATCTGATTGATAACCACTTATGTTTCCACAAAAAACCAATCTCGAACAGCTTACCTTTCTTTACTTCTATTGGCTTGGCTTCATAATCTATCAGAGACGTAAATACTTCAGACATTCCGTAAAGACCTACCATGGCCGGCACCAGCGCTATTCCGTTACGTAGGTAACTGATACCAAAAGTAAGACGCTGAGTACCTGCTATGGGATCCAGTCCGATAAACGCTAACATAAGGCCAAAGCATGCCGCCAGCAAGCCTTTGATGAAGTTGGCACGGGAAAGCTTGGCACATATAACTACACCGAACATAGCAAACCAGAACAATTCCCATGGCCCGAATTTCATGGCCAGATTAAGCATTATCGGCATAACTATTGCAAGGGCAAAAACACCTATCGTATTGCCCACAAAGGAAGACAGCGCGTTAACGCTAAGTGCTTCGTTTGCACGCCCCTGCTGGCTGAGGGGATAACCTTCACGGGCTGTTGCTGCCGACGCGGGAGTTCCGGGAATATTCAAAACTGAAGCTGCAATAGACCCGCCATATGTCGCTCCTGCCTGGGTCGCACACAATAATGTTATTGCCCATAAAGGCTCCATTGAATATGTTGCAGTTGCAAGCAGCGCTACCGTCATGGTAGTAGAAATTCCCGGGAGGGCACCGCCTAAAACTCCTATGGAAACACCCAGGATTATTAGGCCTATCCCCTGAAACGAAAATATGTTTCTTGCACATTCCAAAATTAAGCTAAAATCCATATTAAGTACCTCCCTCCCTTCTGATTAAATGAGCTGAACCATAAACAGTTTGTGAAAAATGAAATATAAAGCGGTTATAAATACTATTACAGCTAATATGGATATCCAGGGTTTTACTCGTCTAACATACATTAAAAGAATGAATGCCATGAAAATTGCACAACTGATATAGAACCTTCCTTTGGCAACCCCCAGAAAAATAAAAATTCCTACCAATAATACTGAAAGAGCAGTGCGTCTTACTTCCGAGGATTTTAAAAAACTAATGGTTCCATTCTTTATTTTTTCCAGTCCCAGCTTTCCGCTTTTGCGAAAAGAACTGATCACGTATATAAGGCTGAGTGCCAACATAATACAGGAAATTATCAATGGGAATATTTTTGCACTCTGCATAAAATTTTCATTATTTTTTATCGGTATCTGCATGGTTGCAATAAAAAAAACAATGGATATAACAAGTACAACCAGGCTGGTTACTGATTCCCTGTCTTCTTTACTGAAATTCATAATACACCCCATTCCTTATTGCACAGGAAAAACCAATGGCTTTTTATTTTGGAAGGAGAGTATAACACAACTCTCCTTCCATAATTACATAAATTTATTTTAATCTCGGTACATTAACCTCGTCCGGGCTGCGGTTTGCAAAACCAAGATCATACAGCAGCCAGGATTGCAAACGGGAAGTATATTCATAAGCATCATTTGCTTCTTTACCAAATACACCTGCTGGGATTAATCCGTTTGACTGCATGAGCTCTTTGAACGCATCAGACTCGTAAGCAGCTTTCAAAGCTTTTTCCAATGTTTTATAAACATTTTCGGGTGCACCCTTCTTAATAACTATTCCACGCCATCCTGCACCTGCAGAAATATCATCGGCTGTTATTTCAGGTATAAATTTTGTTATTGGTTCAAGCGTTCCATAACCGGGAATTTCATAAGGTTTATCAGAGAAGATACACAGTGCGCGGCTCATGCCGTTTTTAACAAACTCTGCAGATTCCATGAATGCTCCGGTTACACCCCAATCCACTTCACCTTTTGCAATAGCAGTGGCATCCTCTTTACCTGATGAATAGGGAACAAAAGATACATTATTGATATCCGCACCTGCTTTGCTCAGAGCAATAAGTTGCGGTATATGCCACAGTCCGCCGTTACCGGCATTGGCAGCTGTTGTTTTTTCTGTCTTCCAGGCTTGAATAAGATCATCCATTGTCTTATAAGGTGAATTGGCCGGTACTTCGAATGCAGGTTCAGAAAGTACCATTATGCCCAACATATCCATTTCATTATATGTCGCATTGGAGTTGTCCATGGCAGCATATGTAGCAGCTGCGCTGGAAACTGCCAGCAAAGTATACCCATCAGCTTCATTATTAAGAGCATATTCCGCTGCTGTTCCGCTTCCGGCACCCGGCATGTTCTCAACAATTACATCCGCGTTGAGATATTTGCTCATCTCTGTTGCCAATACACGTGCCATAGTGTCAACTCCGCCGCCGGCGGCAAAACCAACTACAATTGAAATAGGACGGTTTGGTTTCCAGTCTTCTTCAACCGGTGCTTTGGATTCCTGCGCCGGTTGAGTCGCTGAACTGTTTGTTGCTGGAGCAGGCGCCGAGGAAGTATTCGGCTGCTGTGCCGGAGCTTGTCCGCATCCAGTGATCGCGAAAACCAACATGATTACAGTTAATACTATAGTGGTGATTCTTTTAGGATTAGACATTTTTTAATCCTCCTTTAATAATTAAAAAATAGAATAATATAATTTACCGTTTATAAAAAACGGTTAAATTCATTAGTCAACCCATAACTTCAAGTGTTGCGCACTACTATATGAGTTATTGTTAATATTTTGAGGATATTATTAAATGCTAAGTTCAAGATACTGGATATAGTTTAATTGTCCATGAACGATTTAACTATCTAGGATTATTGTAAGACCCTTAATGTATCTGAGTCCATACACGATATAATCGTGTTATATGGACAAAATAACGAAACTTCGCATTATAGTTAACATTACAGTTAAGCTGAATCTACCCTCAAATAAATCTCAAAATAATGCTACATAATAAAGATTTAAAAACCACCGTAGTTAAATATTACAGATAAAATCATATACTTGCATTAAATATGACGCGAATACTGATATAATACAAAATCTAGAATCTGCCGCCGCGCAGGGCGAAAACTCTTGCAGGTGATCCCGCCATGCCTTCTAAACGCAGAGGAATTGCATATATCATTATTTCGTCTTCAATGATCTTATCTAAATTTGTCAAATATTCAATTTGTATTATATTGTTATTGAGCAGAATATTGTGCATATGCATTTGTTCAATCGGAGGTATGATGCCGGTAAAAAAGTCTCTTAAAGCATAATCCTGAGGAAAATCAAAGCCTACTGCTCTTACTTTTTTATTTACTATCCACTTGCCTGCATCTTCTCCCATATACGGGGACTGGAACCAGAAATCTTTTTCATCCAAGGTGTATTTTATGCCATGGCATGTCTTAATTATTATTATGTCGCCGTTTTCAATATTTCTACTCCGTTCATCCAAATCTCTGGCGGTGATTTCACATTTTTCAGGAAAATCTGTAAAATCAATTATTTTAGCAATGCCGATCAAATCTGAAAGAGGGATTTGATCAATTGTAGCTTTATTAATATTTACATGAGAAGGAGGATCTATATGGGTAAAACAATGCACCGGCATATAAATAATCTCCTCCCGCAGCGGACCCCCCAATAAATAATCCCGATCCAATGTCCTGTGGAAAGACCAGCGCCAATGCTTTTTTATCGGGTATGACAAATCAATGTACTCAACCATCCTGTTACCTGCCTTTCACTTTTTGCCTATATCTTCTGAAGGTGCACTACCTTTTACTTTTTTATAAACCCTGGAAAAATACATCGGATCCTCGAAACCGCATTGCAAGGCTATATCTTTTATTTTTGTATGTATAGACTCTGTTTGAAGCAGTCTTTCGGCGTAATCCATCCGCACGTTCAACAAGAATTGGTGAGGAGTCATCCCTTCTTCTTCACGAAAACATGCGCGACAATAATTAAGTGAATACCCACAGGAAAGAATTGCCTTATTCAAATCAATCCTGCAATCTGTGAAGTTCTCATAAATGAACTTCTTTATTTTTTCAACGCAAGGATGTTTTGCACCTTTTATAGAATTCTGTTTTATAAATTCCTGCATACAGAAAATCAGGTGGTAGATAATTGTGCTGTTTTTCTTTGCATCTGCTATATACAGGCGCAACATCATCAGGCATAACATTTCAAAATCCCGGGTCAGATTATCGTATAAAACAAGCGGTTCATTATTATTTACAGGCGAATAGTTTACAACACGAAAAGTTACTGAACGATACGGGCGTTTTACATGCGAAACATGTTCAACATTAGGCGGAACACATACAATAGTTCCCGGTTTTAGTTCTATAGGAGGAAAATTCTCAATCTCCATTTGACCGTTTCCTTCAACAACAAATACCACTTCCCACTCAAGATGGGTATGTTTTGGGGAAACACTAACATTAGCCGAGGTTGCCCGTATGTAGATCCGGTCTATCTTATTTTCAGTAATAGGCACTGTATGTTGATTCAATACGTAACTCTCCTCACTAAATCAGGTCAAACGTTTACCATTAAGAAAAGTTTCAGATATTCAGATTGAAATATTGATAGTTCTAATTTATTATTTTTTCGTTATATTGTACATGGAATATTCATTGATTTTATATGGACAATTTAAAGAATTAATTGCCCTTATCATGAAGTATGATCATTAGGCGTCAGCCTCTAAAGCTTTAATAATACCTGTTTACATTATACACTGGTTGAAAAGACATGTGTATACAACATATAAAAATAATCATAACCAATATTCTCCATTTGATTTACTGGTTCGTTAAAAATACCATAAACTTACTATATCAGTACAAAAAACCCGTTAACTTTAAACTATAAGTTAACGGGCTCTTGTACGGTCATACAATAACATTTTCAATTGTGCCTATATTTTGAATCTCGCATTTTACAACATCACCAGGCTTTAAGAATTTTGGAGGCGAGAACCCAAAACCTACACCCTCCGGCGTCCCGGTAGCAATGATAGTTCCTGATTTCAGCAGAATACCACTGGACAGTTCACTGATAATATCTCCAATTTTGTGGATGAGCATGGATGTATTGCTGTTCTGCCGGAGTTCACCATTAACCCAACATTTTATATCTAAATTTTCTGCATCAGGTATTTCATCCTTAGTTACAATCCATGGCCCAAATGCAGTAAAATCATCCAGGCTTTTGCCAAAATACCATTGCTTACGTTCATCTTGCAGGTCCCGGGCGCTGAAATCATTTATTATTGAATATCCAAAAATAAAATCTTCTGCTTCTTCCGGCTTAATGTTTCTTGCATCCTTACCTATAATAACAGCAAGTTCTACCTCATAATCCATCTTTTTAACGATATCCCGGTGAGATGAAATTGTGCCACCATCAGGTACCGCAAGGTTAACCCTTTTTGAAAAATATATCGGTTTCGGATATTGCTCTTTATATCCCGATAAGAATTTGGCAGTTTCTTCTGCATGCGCTTTATAATTCATTCCCAAACAAATAATATCCTGTCTCGGTTCAGGAATAGGAGCCATTTTTATAACATCCGACAATTTTATTCCCTGTTTTTCATCAATGTGATTCATTATATGAACAGATTCTGAATGAGTAATATTCATTATTAATTCATTCACTGTTTCATAGCTAAGGCCGAACTCTTTAATCGGTATAACACTTTGGCTATCCTTTGATAAAACGCCTATTTCAGGCTGAGAATTTATTGTTTCTCTATAAGTCAGTAATTTCATATCTATTCCCCCCATCATTGATTTTATCATTGGATACTTGTGTTTTCAATTTGTTTGAACCGTAATGTAGAAAATATAAAATATACCCCAATTCTCCCAATAAAATCCCCCCAAAGCAACCAGAGTATTTTTCTGTCTGCTTCAGGGGGAAACAATTCATTTTGGACACTGTTTGATAATCAACCCTGTTTCAATTTACTGATTTGTTTTACCAAACACTTACTCTCTTTTCAGGAGGCAGATACATTTTATCTTCAGGCTGTATATCATATGTATCGTAGAACTCTTGGAAATTCCGAAGCACCATATTTGTTCTGAATTTGTAGGGAGAATGAGTATCCTGCTGTGTCAACATCTGATACATCTTAGGAGTTGCAGTATATCTCCATATACGCCCGTTGCTTTCGAAAAACGCTTTATAATCGGCATTTGGAATTTCTTTCATGATTTCCAGCACACATGCTACCCCGCCTATATCAGCTATATTTTCAGATAGAGTCAAATTGCCGTTTACAATTGCATTAGGCGCTATTTCCAATCCCTCATACAGTTCCGCCACCTTTTTGGTCTTTTCCCGGAAGGTATCATAATCCTCCTGGGTCCACCAATTGTTCATATTGCCCTTTTCATCGAACTGGGCTCCGTTATGGTCAAATGCATGGGTTATTTCGTGGGCTATTATTGCGCCGATTGCTCCCAGGTTCTGCTCACGGGAAGCATTTACATCATAGAAAGGAGGCTGCAGTATACCTGCAGGGAAAACTATTTCATTATTCAGCGCGTTATAATATGCATTTACCATTTGTGGCGGCATTAACCAACCCGATTTATCTACCGGCTTGTCCAATAATGTCCTGGTATGTTTAGCCTGCGCTGATGTTATGGCAAAAATATTTCCCAGCAGAGAACCGCCGTCTTCATAACTTTTCAGTTCAATATCAGCGTATGGATCATCCCAGGAGTCAGGATAACCAACTTTTATAGTCATGGTATCAAGTTTTTTAATGGCTGCGGCCTTTGTGCTTTCTCCCATCCAGTCAAGCCGTTCAATACGCTTTTTGTAAGTATCTATTATTTCTTTAACTATGTTTTCAACATCGGCTTTAGCTTCAGGAGAGAAATATTTCTCCACAAACTCTCTTCCCAGATATCCGCTCATAACGGAATTAAGAAGATTAAAGGCTATATCCTCGTCGCTCATGGAACTGCTTAATCCCAGGAAAACAGTATTAAATCCTGTAATAGCATCCTGGAGCTCTTTTGACAGAAAAGTAGCGGTATTAATTACAAGTCTTGCCCGTACATAGGACTTTAGAACATCAATATTCTCATCACAGAGAACCTCGCCTGTCTTTGCCATTAGTTTGACATCGGTTATAATTAAATTTTCAACTGCACCATAACCAAGGTCAGACATGTATTTTTTTAAGTCTACACTTGTGAACCATTTTGCTAATTCATCCTTTGTAATCGGATTGTAGAGATTTTCAATCTTGCTTGCATCCTCATTGCTTAAAGTATTTTCTGCCAAAAGCACTTCAAAATCATAGATTTTTTCAGCCTGAACCTGTGCATCCTCCTGTTGGAGCCCTGATGCCGCCAGCATCTGCGCAAGAAAGCTGACATACAGTTCCTTCACCTGAAGATTTCCGCTTAATAAGTATGCTGAGTTAAGAGCTGTGGACAGACCCTGACCATATAAACTATATTTATTGCTGTCCAATAAATCACCTGAAGGGCTGAAGGTGAAAAGCGGATTGAAACCTGTCTCGTTTTCAAACGCGGCAGTATAATCAAGCAGTTCCTGAACAGTCTTTACAGCATCAAACCTGTCCAGATATTTTTTGATGGGCTCTATCCCTTGTTTATTCCTGTTTTCAAAGTCAAGCAACGTACTGTAAAAATCGGCAAGTTTTTGTTCAATGGTTCCCTTTTTATATGTATCTTTATTCCTGTATATCTCATTGGCTATTTCTTTTATTTTGGCATCATTGCTTAAGCTTACCTCTTCAAAAGCTCCATATCCGGGATAACCCGCCGGAAGTTTGGCATTTTTCAGCCATTCATAATTGACCGAATAATAGAAATCATCCTTTAAATCGGTATTCTTTAAATTTCTGACCCGGTCCATAACAGCATTTAACTGCTCTTGAGTCAGAAGATCATCTGAGCCGAAAAGACCATTTCCGTATCCACTGAAGAGACCGGCTTTTACGAGCCTGTTAACGTCTCCTGATACAGATGCCGGCACATCACTGAATATTTGACTCTCTCTGAGATCAGGAAGTTCTCTTAAGGAGCGGCTTAAGAACATTGCAAATTCAAGGCGGGTAACATTTCTCTTAAGGTCCAGTGTATTTCCCGACCCTGCCAGTATGCCGTTGGTAACCGCGATCCCTATTTCATCTCTATACTGGTCTGTAACAGATGATGCATCGGCAAAAGCGCTCAAATCATTTTCCGTTTCATTTAAAGCCCCATATCCAATGGTGTTCAGGATGCTTACAACTGCCTGTTCCCTTGTTACGAAGCCGCTGCCGGTAGTGTCTGCCTGAACAGGCAATATACCGAAGGCAATGGTTAAGCATAGGAATATGGTTAATAGCCTTGTCTTGATTCTATTCATTTTTGCATTACTTCCTTTCATAATTTTTCAAATATTATTACATATTACCTGAAGTTTTGTCTGTAAAATCCCAAATTTTCTGAATAAAATCTTTGTTCTATTGTTTCAGGTATATTTACCGTTCATATTACAAATGCTTTATATTAATTGCTTTTCAGGTGATTTTTCATGATTCTTAAATATATCAGATTAAAACCGACAATATATTTTTTCATTAGAGAAAGTGAACCTTCAGAAACCATATGGGAAAAACTTTGCGGGTCTGAGACACCTTTGCTGTGTTTTTCATCATTCCGTGATGAAATGGTAATGACGGAGAAAAGATTTCTGATAGCTGACAGAAAAGGATTTTCAGGCAAAAAAATAAGGTTTATATCCATACCCTACAACAGCATAACATTTTATACAATCGGCACCATCGGCGGTCTTGACCTTGACGCCGAAATACTGCTTAACTTAAGGGGCAATGTCAAAATTCAGCTGAGGTTCTTAAGGAGCAGGGAGATAATGCATAGTATTCATAAAGCATATGAGATCATTACTTCACACTTTATTTGCAATAGCTCAGAATAAATAATTCGCTCCTGATTTAAAAAGGGACTGCCTTTAAGATAAACTCTCCTGGACAGTCCCTAACTAAACTATATCGATCAAGATCGATCAAGTCTTGGATACTATAATCTTTTGTACTATATCAGCTACATCCTCACATTTGTCAAGAGCAGATTCCAGTTGATCATACAACCTTTGCCATACTATGATCTTTTTTGCATCTGTCTCATATTGGAAAAGATTTCTCATTGCCGTGAAGTACACTTTGTCTCCGGCTTCTTCAATATTATTGATCTCAATAATCAATTCATTGATTTTCTTAAATTCCTTCTTGAAATTCTTTAAGGTTTTCATCAGTTCTTCAAGTTTAACGCAGGCTTCAACAACGTATCCCATCAGAGTCTGAGCCGATTCATTAACGTGACTTACGCACATCATATGGGTTATGTTGGCTACTGACTCGATACTGTCAGTGATATTCTCAATTTCTTTTATTATCTCAACAATATCCGAACGGTCTATAGGAGTGATAAAGGCCTCTTCCACCATCTTCAGGCAGCGGTGTACATGGATATCAGCTTCATGCTCAATATCCTTCAGATTCTTAAGCTCGTTATAATCAACATCACCGTCATCATATGCCTTCTGTAAAGCCAATGCAGCCTTACGGGAATAGGAACTGGAAATCTGAAACAGCTCAAAACAATCAACGTCTTTACTGGTAAAAAAACCCATAGTAGCTCCTCCTGTCAGAATATAAAATTAAATATCTTGGCCATCACATAGCCTAATACCAAACATGCCGGGAAAGTTAAAGCCCATGCAATAAGCATTTCTTTGACTACATTCCAGTTGACATTGGACAGCCTTCTGGCAGCTCCGGCTCCCATAATGGCAGTTCCCTTGGCATTGGTTGTACTTAACGGTATACCCAGAACAGTTGCTCCTATCATACATGCTGAAGCTCCTATTTCAGCCGAAAAGCCCTGATATTTTTCGAGACTGACCATGTCCATTCCCATTGTTTTTATAATCCTGTATCCTCCAATAGATGTCCCTATGGCTATAATAATGGCAACAAGGAACATGATCCAAATGGGAACGTAAATTTGCTGACTTTGGGGATAAACACCTCCCACTACCAGCGCCAAAGCAAAAATACCCATGAATTTCTGTCCGTCCTGAGCTCCGTGGCTAAAAGCCATCATGGCCGCCGAAAAGATTTGCCCCCAAGAAAAGAAAGTATTTGCTTTATGTCTGTTTACACCTTTGAATATAAATACGACCAATTTAGTTACTCCATATCCGGCAATAAAGCCCAATACAGTCGCAACAACAAGACCGATAAGGACTTTCTTGAATTCATTCCAGTTAAAAGCATCAATACCTTTAAAAGAAATACCGGCACCCATAAGCCCGGCAATCAGGGCATGGCTTTCACTGGTAGGAATACCGTATCTCCATGCAGAAACTGCCCAGATCACTATGGATAACTGGGCTGCCGCCAATGTGACAAGCGCATCTTGTCCGGTTCCTATTTCAATAATTTTTGCGGTGGTATTGGCAACTGCGGTACCTGTAAGAAATACACCGGCCAGGTTAAATATTGCCGCCAGAATTACAGCCGCCTTAGGGCTTAAAACACGAGTAGAAACGACAGTTGCAATAGCATTTGGGGCATCCGTCCATCCGTTTACAAAGACCGAAGCACAAACTAAAAGCAAAACAATGGCTAAAGCGAACATTGACTTCCCCTTTCACAAAAATATGAGTTTTTTGATAGTATTCGAGCACTTAAGTATTTTAAACTATAAATTGATTTCCTATTAACAAACCTTTAACATTATATCAAAGGAAGTCGGACATTGAAAGCAATAATGATGACAAAATTCTATGAATTTTTTTAATTTATCAACTTAAATTTTATAAATAAAGGTAAAAAAACCGGGATTATATATCCCGGCTCTTGATTATCAATGATTACATTAATTCTTAATTAACTCTTCATGCCGTTTAATCTTTTTAGTTGTGGTTTTAATAAATTCCTCATCCTGAAGGGTAAATTCCTTAACATGTTTATAAGTAACCATACTCTGGTTGATTCTCCTGATCTCTTTATCAATGATTTGCTCAACCGTTGATCCCGGCGCTGAATTATTCTTAATGTCCTCTTCAATTTTTTCTTTATCAGGGACAATCCTTGCGCAGATAACCGTATCACCGTCTGACTGTCCCTTACCGTAAACCAATGACTCTTTAATATATAAACTTCTGTTTAAAAGGGTTTCTATTTCTTCCGGGAATACATTTTTTCCGTTACCGGTTATTATCACATTCTTTTTACGGCCTGTAATGTGAACAAATCCGTCCTTATCAATAAATCCGCTGTCTCCTGTATAAAACCAGCCATCCTTTATAACTTCTGCCGTTGCTTCCGGATCATTATAATAACCCAACATTACGCTGGAACCCTTACATTTAATTTCACCTATACCGTCTTCATCAGGATTGTCTATTTCCACCTGGAGATTAGGTAAAGGAAGTCCTGCTGCTTCGTCCTTATAATAAATATCTCTGTTTAATGCCACGATAGGAGCGCATTCGGTAAGTCCATAACCCTGGATTAAGGTTATGCCCAATTCTCTGAATCCTTTTGCTATCTGGGGGTCAATACCGGCAGCACCGCTGATAAACAATCTGATATGCCCGCCCAAAGCCTCATGAATCTGCTTAAACAATTTATGGCGAATATCAATATTGATCTTTCTCAATGCATTGCTAAGTTTAATGGCAAATTTTACTTTTTTCTCTCCTTTGGCTCTTATAGCCTGGTTCATGATTTGCCGGTACATTGATTCGAAAAGCAACGGCACACCTAACATTACGGTTGCTTTAGATTCCTTGAGATTCTTGACTATATGCCTTAATCCTTCACAGTAAGCAATGGTACAGCCTCTGTAAAGCTGGCATAAAAAGCCGCAGGTACACTCGTAGGTGTGATGTATGGGAAGTACCGATAAAAATGTGTCCTTCTCGTCTATATATACCATAGCGCACATATTCATTAGATTTTCACATATATTCTTATGGGAAAGCATTACAGCTTTTGAAGTATCAGTGGTCCCGGATGTAAAGAGCAGCATATTCATTGCTTCAGCATCAACTTCGGCATCAAGGAACGTGCGGTCTCCTCCTTTCAAAAGATCATGACCTTTTTGTAAAAGGAGGCTGAAAGAAAGAATATTGCCATTGTCCCCTTCTGCGTCCATACTGATAAAATAACGCAGCGAAGTATCCTTATTAATTAATATCTCAACCTTTTCTCTGACATTTCCCGAATAAATAATAGCATCAGCCTTGGAGCGTTCCAATAAAAGTTCTATCTCATTTGGCGGTAATTCTTTATCTAATGGTACTATTACCCCGGTTCCGTTAACAACGGCAAGATAAGATATTGACCATTCGTAACGATTCTCACCTATCAGAGCAATTTTACCTCCCTTTAACCCCAAGCTCATCAATGCCGTTCCAAAAGCATCAACGTCGGATTTATACTGCCTGTAGGTTATTGGGATATAATCAGCCTGTCCTTTAGGTTTTGACAAAAATGCCGCTTTTTCTCCGAAAAGTTTCACACTGGATTCAAGCATGTCCTTTAAATCCCTGATAGGTCTGACTATATTAAGTTCGAATTTATTCATTTTAATACCTCCAAATAGACATAAATAAGACATGAGACTCTGGCTGATAATAATTATGTATTATTATATATCACCGCAAAAAATTTTAAAATATAAACTTACATATCATTTTTGGCATTTTATTATTAAATATTTTTCAAAGAATTGTATAATAGGTCTATAGACAGGGTATAAATATACAGATTTATGAGGGGGATTCATATATGCTGACTTTCAGAGAATTATATGACAGATTGGTTAAGGCTTCCTTTAATAACGACCTTAACAACGAGATTGAGAATATCAGAAAAAACTATGAATTTAACGAGGATGAGTTGGACTCTATACTTCATCCTGAAAAATATCCGTCGGTTATCAGAACAGGTGCCTGTGAAAACTGCTCTTCTGAAAAAACGCCCGCCTGCGAAGTAGCCTGTCTGTTTTCCGTCATTAAAAGAGACGAAGAAGGCAAGGTAGTTGTAGACCAAAAAGACTGCACAGGTTGTGGTCGCTGCGTGGAAGTATGCGAAAACAAAGGCCTGGTTGAAAGAAAAGATCTGATTCCCATTCTTGAGTTATTGCATTCTAAAACGGTTCCCGTATATGCAATGATTGCTCCTGCTTTTAATGGTCAGTTTACACTGGATGTGACAGCCGGAAAGTTAAGATCTGCATTTAAATGCCTTGGATTCTACGGTATGCTTGAAGTAGCTTTGTTTGCCGACATCCTCACTCTTAAGGAGGCATTGGAATTCGACCGTACCATAAAAGAAGACAGGGATTTTATGCTTACAAGCTGCTGCTGTCCCATATGGGTAGCAATGATAAAGAAAATTTACAATGATTTGATACCCCATATGCCGCCTTCTGTGTCACCTATGGTGGCTTGCGGCCGGGCTATTAAGAAAATTCATCCCGATGCGGTAACTGTTTTCATCGGGCCTTGTATCGCAAAAAAGGCAGAAGCCAAAGAGCCTGATATTAAGGATGCTGTGGATTATGTACTTACATTTCAGGAAATCAAAGAGCTTTTTGATCTTGCAGAAATAGATTTTTCCCGTTTAACCGAAGATTTAAGAGATCATTCCTCCAAAGCAGGCCGGATATATGCCCGAACCGGCGGTGTCAGCGAAGCTGTCCAAAGTACTCTTAACCGGCTGAATCCCAGCAGAAAGATCCCCTTAATGGCAACACAGGCCAATGGGGCAGTTGAATGCAAACGATTACTGAAAGATATTACCGAAGGAAATATAAAAGCCAATTTTATGGAGGGAATGGGTTGTGTCGGAGGGTGCGTCGGCGGGCCCAAGGCGCTTATCCCCTATAAGGAAGGCACTGAACATGTAATAGAGTATGGGGATAATGCAACATATAAAACGCCTATTGATAATCCTCATGCGATTGAACTTCTGGAGCAGCTTGGATTCAACAGTATCGAAGATTTACTCGAAAGGGATAATATATTTATCAGAAGATTCAAATAAGAAACAGGTATCATTAAGCGGGTGCAGGGATCTCAATGAGAAGCCTTGCCCCCGCCTATTATTATATCTTTGTTATATCTTCTGACAGCTTGTTCGCATATCATGTATCAGAAACAAATTAAGGAGTATATAATGAAATTAACACCTTTTGTTGATGCTCTTCCTTTACCCAGGGTGCTGAAGCCTGTGAAAATTTGTAAAGACGGCACTTACTACGAAGTTAGAATGAAAGATCTCTTTCACCAGTTTCACAGTGAACTTAAGCCTACGAAGGTCTGGGGTTATGAGGGACAAGTGCCTGATCCCGTTATTGAAGCAGAAAAAGGTATAACTACTAAAATACAATGGATAAATGAGATTTCAGACGAAAAACATATATTGCCGGTCGATCATACCCTTCACGGTTCACATGAGGGTATGCCGGAAGTCAGAACGGTTGTCCATCTGCACGGCGCGGAAGTAGAGCCGGATAGTGACGGGCATCCTGATGCCTGGTACACTAGGAATTTTGAAGTCTGCGGGCCTCGCTTTACTCAAAAAATATATACATATCCAAATAATCAGCGCGCCGCGACACTATGGTATCATGACCATGCTGTTGGAATCACCAGATTGAATGTATATGCAGGCTTGGCAGGGATGTACATAATACGAAGCGAAGAGGAGCGCGCCCTTAATTTACCTTCCGGAATCTTTGAAATACCTCTGGTCATTCAGGATAAGACTTTTAATGAAGATGGATCTCTTTTCTACCCAAGCAATGTACCTGATCCTCCACCTACATATCCTGAAGTTTCTATTACTCCGGGATTTGCCGGGGATACCATTATAGTCAACGGAAAAGCCTGGCCATATCTGGATGTGGAACAGAGAAAATATCGTTTCCGCATTTTAAACGGTTCTAATGAAAGATTTTACAGAATGAGACTCTCGTCCGGCCAGGAGTTTATACAGATCGGTTCGGATGGAGGCTTGTTGGAAAAACCCGTCAGGTTGGAGGAAATTATAATATCTCCTGCTGAACGTATGGACTTGGTTATTGACTTTACAGACCAGCCTGTCGGTACTAATATTACATTAATCAATACAGCCAATACGCCCTTCGACTTCGGTGCGCCACCCAATCCTGAAAGTGATGGACTTATCATGCAATTCAGGGTTAAAGAAAATACTTCCGGCAAAGACACAAGTACTGTGCCCCCAATTCTGAGCCATATAAAAAGATATAAGGAAAAAGACGTATGTAAAATAAGAGATATAACCATTGACGTAGGGGTGGATAGATTTTCCCGCTTACTTTTCATGCTAAATAACCGTGAATTTATGGGGGGTGTCGTTGAAGAGCCCGTTATCGGAGAACTGGAATGCTGGAGAATTATCAACTCCGGCCTTGGAGTACATCCTATCCATATCCATCAGATACAGTTCCAGCTGCTTGACCGGATACCCTTCGATGTGGAGGCATACACTCAAACAGGTCAGCTGAGATTTACGGGTGATCCTATACCTCCGCCGGAGAATGAACGTGGCTGGAAAGATGTGATCCAGGCATATCCGGGACAGGTAACCCGACTCCTGGTCAGATTCGGGCCTTTTACCGGCAGATATGTATACCATTGTCACATACTGGAACATGAAGATCATGATATGATGAGGCCGTTTGATGTGGTCAGAAAAGGGTTTGGCCATTTCGATTGCAAAGACTGCAAAGATATAGATTATAATGCATACTACGACTGTTATAAACCCCGCTATGACCAATATACTGAATCAGAAAAGGACGGGTACCTTGATAAAATTGACTGGAATAAGCCTATGTACCATGACATAGATTATTCAAATTATAACCTGGAAGAACACAAATATTATGATGTCGACTTAATGAACGAATAGATAAATTCAAGGGGCTGTCTCAGAACAAATTTGTCATTTTTAAGATCCTTCGGCCATAATATAGCCTCAGAATGACAATGCTGCTTATTTTGAGACAACCCCATTTTTCTATGAATAAAACTTTTTCTACTTTGTAAAAGAGCTTAAAGTCAGCTTACAATGTACTCTGATGCTTTTTCTTCATTAACTTTACCCTCATTGTGGATATTGGAGGAAGATACAATAACGCACCTTACCGCGACCGCGACTATAACGATAATCCCGCCTATTATGGAAAACAGTCCGGGTATTTCTCCAATGACTAATATAACCCAAACAGGATTCAGTATAGGTTCAATCATGGTTATAAGGCTGGCTTCAAGTGCCGTAGCATTCTTGATTGCATTGCTGTATAAAATATATGGGATACCAAGCTGAACAACACCCAATACAACAAGAGAAAGCCATCCTTTCGTGTCGGGCATTGTTGTAAAAAGAAAAGGTAAACCTATTATCGCGGTCAACGCATTACCTATAATGACCGACTCGACGGGCGACCCATCTTTTTGCATTCTCATGAATATAGTGAATAGGCCGTAACTAATACCGCTCAGCAAACCGAAAATATTTCCTGCCAGCCCCCTTGTGTCTATGCTGTCAATAAAAAACAGCACCATACCGCCAAATACCACCACTATGGCAGCCCAGTCAATGGTTCTCGGCTTTTCCTTAAGTATCCAGGCACTTAATAAAGCTACAAAAATAGGAGCGGTATATTGCAGAAGGATAGCATTAGCCGCCGTTGTATATTTATTTGCGGCTACAAAGAGAATTACCATGGATGCATATGTTACACCTGCCGCAATTTGAGGAAATGACCAGTTGAATTTTGGCTTTTTTACATATGATAAAATAATTAAACACGCAATAGCCGATCTTGCCCCCGCTATTGCCAGCGGATGGGCATTTACCGATTTGATCAAAAGTCCGCCGAGACTCCACATAATGGCTGTAACCGCCAAAAGGATTATAGCACTTACTTTCTTATTATGCTTTCTCACAACCAAGACCCCTTTACTGCCAAACTCACTTATCAATAATACAGGTTTTTTTTGGAATAAACAAGCTGCCGGGCAGTAAAAGGGAAGCCTTATTTTACTTTATTTGCGGATTTATTTTGTTTTTCGGCTCATTGTAGCTGTTAAGCTCATACTCAGCCGGACCTTCCAGTACATTCCCCTTATAATCAAATCTGGAGCCGTGACAGGGGCAATCCCATGACTTTTCCTGGGAATTCCATTTAAGCTCGCAGCCCATGTGAGGGCATGTGGTGTCAACAATGAAAATATTATCTTCCTCATCCCGATAATAGCCGCAGCGTTTCCCACCTATATTTACTATCACTCCTACTCCGCATTCCTGGGGAAGTTCGGTTTCACCCATCTTCAGCTTTCCTGAAATAAGCTGAACCACCATATCGGCATTCTCCTTTAAGAAATTGAATGAGACAAAATCTTTGACCCGCATATTCGTATACAGTTCATCGTACGGGGACGTTTCATTCAGAATAAGATCTCTGATGAGGGCAGCTGCAGCGATACTGTTGGTAAGCCCCCATTTATTGAACCCGGTGGCTATAAAAATATTCTTATTGTCAGAGTTTATATATCCTGCATACGGAATATAGTCATGGGGTATATAATCCTGAGCCGACCATTCGTATTTTACTGCATTCTCATCTATGTTAAATGTGGCTTCTGCATAATTCTTCAAGTTTTGATAGTGGTTTGCGTCTTTGTGTCCTACTTTATGGTTTTCCCCAGATATTAACAAAATTTTTTCTTCAGGGATATACCTCAGCGAAATAGTTGGATCCTCGGCATTAATAAAATGCGCGTCAGGGAATGAATCCATTTCAATACCGATAATATAGCTTCTTTCAGGTTTAAGACGGGAAAAATAGAGGCCTCTTCCGTCATAACAGGGGTAGTGGGATGCAATAATAACATTATTAGAAGTTATTCTATTCTTGCTTTTAGTCTCAATAACACATTCCTTACCCGGATGAAAATCAATAACCCGGGTATCCTCGTATATGCGTGCCCCCTGTTTTATGGACTGTTCAACAAGTCCGTCCAGGAAACGTTTCGGATGGAACTGAGCCTGATTATTCATCTTAAGCGCGCATAACACTTCAATGGGAAGGGGTATCCGCTTTTCAAAGGAGCAATCCAGCCCCATTTCCTGATACAACTCAAACTCTCTCTGTAGTTTACTTTCATATTCGGGCGAATTTGTAAAAAGATATGCAGGAAGCCTTTTAAACTGGCAGTCTATGTTATGTTTCCGGCAGGTATCCTCTATAAAATCAATTGCTTCGGCATTTGCCTTATAGTATAACTTTGCTATATCTATTCCATAATTTTTTTCAATTTTTGAATATATATAGCCGTGCTGGGCGGTAGCCTTTCCGGTATTTCTTCCCGAAGTTCCGTAACCGACTTTATTGGCGTCAATAAGCGTGACATTTAAGCCGGCCTTCGTCAAAAGGTACAGGCAGGTTACCCCGGCCAGGCCTCCGCCGATTATCAAATAGTCCGTTGATATATCTTCTTTCAACGGCTCAAAACCAACTCCTTCAGAACTTTTCAGCCAGTATGGTGTATTCATAAGCATATCTCCTTTTAATTGCTATTAATCATCTATTATTTTGCGAGAATTAAAGAGAAATAATGCAATTACACCAGAAATTAATGATTTTTAAGATAAAACATCCAGACCAAGGCCAATTGTATTGCAATGATTATGGGAATCCCCAGCATGAACGAGATATGCCTTGTCTTGTGTCTAAAAAGAAGCATGGAGGAGTATATACCCAACGATCCTCCTATTGCCGCCAGAAGGAACAGGGTCTTTTCCGGTATTCTTCTATAGTTATGAACAGCCGCATATTTGTCAAAACCAGATACACAAAATGCAAGCGCATTGATAATTATTATATAATTTATTAATATCTCCATATAATCTCCTGATTCTATATCATACTTTATGATAACTGTTTTGATATATAAATTGCAATCCGACGGTAAATTCAAAACATTTCCTCCCCGAGACGATAGCCGGTTTTAAGGCGGTGCCCGGGAAACCCCAAATGTATATAAGCTGTCATGTTCTTGATTTGACCTGCTATTTACATAAGCGGCGCGAAAAGTCTTAAGAAGCCTCTGGCGATACGCTTTAACGGCTTAACTTTCAAGCATTCTTCAAGCGTGATTTCCTTGCATTTTTCAAATGTCTCAATAAAATCATTCTTTATAGCCTTTACGGATTTGGTTTTATACAGCCATACACCACATTCAAAGTGAAAGTATAAACTTCTGTAATCGAGATTGATGGAACCGACGATCCCCAAAACATCATCGCATACAAAAGCCTTCGAGTGAAGGAACCCGGGACTGTACTCAAAAATCCTTACTCCTGCTTCAATGAGAACTTCATAATAAGACTGGGTTACCAAAAAGACATACCATTTATCCGGTATATGCGGAGTTACGATCCTGACATCTACCCCGCTTTTTGCGGCTAGTTGAAGTGTCGTGATAAGTTTATGATCCAATACGAGATATGGGGTGAAAATATAAACATATTCCCTGGCTCTGCTTATCATGTTTATATAAGTATGTTCACCCACCGATTCGTTGTTAAAGGGACTGTCTCCGAAGGGTTGGATATAGCCGTCCGGTTCACATGGATCATCAAAAACCGTAGATGTTTTAAGTAAATCATAATCTGCAGGTTCATTAGAAAGAGATGACCACAGCTGCATGAAGATTACAGTCATATTCCATGCTGCTTCACCTTTGACCATAATAGCGGAATCCTTCCAATGTCCGCATCTTTCATAAACATTTATATACTCATCGGCAAAGTTTATGCCTCCGGTAAAAGCCGTATGCCCGTCAATCACAATGATTTTTCTGTGATCCCTGTTATTCATCCTGATTTCCAGAAGAGGTGCAAACGGATTGAATGCATGACATTTTATTCCCTTTTCACGAAGCCTGTTATAGTATTTATGGGGAAGAGTCGTCATACAACCTGCGTCATCGTACATTACACGGACATCTACTCCCTGGGCCGCCTTATCCTCCAGAATACTCAAGACAGTATTCCACATCAGGCCTTCCCTGATTAAAAAAGTCTCAATAAATATAAATTTTTCAGCTCTTTTAAGCGTTTCCAAAAATGTCACAAAGAACTCTTCACCGGATGAAAAATAAATGGAATGCGAATTGTTGTACACCGGAAATCCTGATGCTCTTAATATATATCTTGACTGATTGACAGCATTTTTGTCCTGTTGCTCAAGCTCATCCATGACATTGGCCTGTTGCGTCAAATAAGGTAATGCTTTGTCATGGGAAGCGTTTAATTTATCACGGAATTTCTTATTATTTCCGTTGGTCATTATTAAAATATATAAAACACCGCCGAAGACAGGAAATATAAGGATGGGAATGACCCAGGCCAATTTATGGGCAGGATTGCTTCTTTGACTTGCAATAAAACATACCACGATCAAACTGAATAAACTGAAGACAAAATATAGGTAAACAAACGAAGCGCTAAGCTTAACAGTAAGGATAATCAACAAAGCAATTTGAAATATCATTAGCGCAGACATAATCATAAGCCTGCTGAATAATATCTTTAATACTTTTCTCAAGTTTTTACTCCCTCTGTTTTTTGTGTATGCAGAAAAGGCAAATGTATAGGACAATAAATATAATTATTTAAAATTAAAATGTGTTATCGTATTTGTATTATTTATTTTCTGAAAACAATACTTTAATTCAAATTTATACATAAAATTTTCGCTAAAATTTGCAATTATTCTCCCTCTTTTTAACATGAAAGTTTTATCTTTTTCTGTTCACACTATTTCATGGACATCTTTTTTAGATGTTCTAAGTGTTACGGTAAGGAGGTGAGAAACATGTCAAGGCCGAAAACGCCTATCGTACCTTCGAGCCGCGAAGCTTTAACGAAATTCAAACTGGAATGTGCCAAAGAAATCGGTCGTCTTCAATATTGCAAAGAATACAATGACCACTATAAAGGCGACCTTCCTTCCAGAGTTAATGGTAGCGAAGGAGGGCCTATAGGTGGCCAGATGGTGAAGCGAATGATTGAGATGGCTCAAAAAAGCATGATTCAATGACTAAAGTAAACATGAAAGGAGAAAAAATATGGAAGACAACAGACAGAAAAACAAGAATAAGAACAACAATAACAACAATAACAACAATAATAACAATAATAACAATAACAGGAACAATTGCAACGAAGAAAATAGGTAACCAACGATACAAACTATGGCAGACAAAAAATACAAGGCACGCAAAATGCGTGCTTTGTATTATGGATGCGAATATAATACTTGTTACATGCATAAAAAATCTATATACTTAAGTTCATCGAGTTTTATCTTTAACTAATAAATATGGGGGGGCTCTTATGGCAAAAAGAAAACGACGGTTCGGAGACAGGTATGACGGCAGGAAATTAAGGACTCTTGATCCGTTTTACAAGATTATTCCATATATTATGAGATCTCGTATTGACGCTCAGAACTACTTTGAAGAAAAAATTGAGATCAGCGAAACCGAAGCGTTTATAATAAAAAAACGAAAAGAAACAGGTGAAAAGATTTCCTTTCTTCATGTAATAATTGCCGCAATGGTTCGCGCAATTTCTCAAAAACCCGGGATGAACAGATTCGTTGCAGGCCAGAAAATATATGCCCGCAATGAAATTTATATATCCTTCGTCTTAAAGAAGGAGTTCAATGAAGAAAGCCCCGAAACTACTCTGAAAGTAAAGTTTGAGCCCACTGATACATTTATGGATGTGGTCAGAAAGGTAAATGCCGCAATAGAAGAAAACCAGGGTACAGATACAAAAAATGACACTGATAAGTTGGCTAAGCTGATTATGGCCGTACCGGGGCAATTGGTAAGATTCTTTGTGTGGATCATGAGATGTTTGGATTACATAGGTCTTATGCCAAAGGTGATAAACAGGCTGAGTCCCTTTCATACCAGCGTTTTCATCACCAATTTGGGTTCGATAGGAATCCAGCCTGTGTACCATCACCTCTATGATTTCGGAACCACCAGTTTATTTGTGGCTTTCGGCATTAAAATGAAAGAAAAGGTCATTGATTCCAACAATGAAATAAAAACAAAAAAGTATGTCCGTGTTTGCATAGTATCGGATGAAAGGATCGCTGACGGCCATTACTTTGCTACAGCATTCAAGCTTTATCGCAATCTTATCAAAAAGCCTGAGGTTTTGGATCTGCCTCCACAGCAAGTCTACGAAGATATAGATTGATAGGCTAAATATTTACCCGCTTCCAGAATGTTGGGGCAAACAGTATCAGCATCGGATATATTTCCAGCCTTCCGAACAGCATGATAAAAGAAAAAACAATTTTACTGAAATTGGAATAATCTGCAAAGTTACCCATGGGTCCGACAACTCCAAGACCGGGTCCTATGTTGTTTATTGTCGCCGCAACAGCCGTGAAATTCGAAACTAAATCAAAACCATCAAGAGAAACGAGAAGCAATGCTACAGCAAAGACAATAATAATTATGAAGAAATAGTTCATCACACCGAACAGTACATCACCGTTCACTGTCTTTCCTCCATACTTGACAGTATAAACGGCTCTTGGATGTATTATTCTCCTAACCTCACGTTTGATAGTCTTAAACAACAAAAGAAAACGAAGACACTTTATACCGCCGCCGGTTGAACCTGCACTGGCGCCCATAAACATAAGAATAATCAGAATAGTTTTACTGAATGCAGGCCAAACATCAAAATTGGTTGTCGAGAATCCTGTGGTAGTTATAACAGAACTCACCTGGAAAGAAGAATACCTCAGGCTTTCCCAAATTGTACCGAATACTGAGCCCCAAAGGTTCCACGTAATTAGGACTATTGCGCCGACTACAGTAAAAAAGTAAAAACGGAATTCTTCGTCTTTGATTATACTCTTTATGTTTCCCTTAAGGGATAGGTAATACAGGGTAAAATTGATCCCGAAAAGAAACATAAACAAACCGATTATAATTTCATAATATACATTGTTATAAGCACCCACACTTGTATTCATATTTGAAAAACCGCCGGTTCCCGCTGTGGAGAAAGTATGAATCAGGGTGTCATACAGCGGCATTCCGGCAATCAGAAGCAACACGGCCTGAACCAATGACAGGCCGATATACATGCGGTACATTATTTTTGCGCTTTGTCCTATTCGAGGAACCAATTTCCCGGGATCAGGACCTGGGCTTTCAGCCTTCATGATATGCAGCGTGTTGGCTCCCGCAGCCGGCAAAACTGCCAGCATCATTACCAGAACACCCATTCCGCCTATCCAGTTGGTAAAACTCCTCCAAAACAGGAGTCCTTTCGGAAGGCTCTCAACATCCCTCAAAATAGAAGATCCGGTTGTTGTGAATCCTGAGACGGTTTCAAATAGCGCATCTATATACGAAGGTATAGCACCGCTTATGACAAAAGGAAGAGCTCCGAACAGAGAAACTAGTATCCAGCCCAAAGATACGATTGCAAATCCGTCTCTGGCGTAAAAGTTCTTATTTCGGGCAGGGATACAATACATAAGAAAGCCAACGACTATCAGGATCATCATTGTTATAATAAAAGCCATAATATCAAATTGTTTATATATTATAGCAACCAATAATGACGGCAGCATACATGCTGCCTCAACTATCAGCAGAATACCCAGGTTTTTTAATATCATTGCGAAATTCATTGTTATCCTCCGATTGAAACAACAATTTCATTTAGATCCAAAACCAGCCTGTCAACCGAAATGACAATAACTGTGTCCCCCTGCTTTATCACATCATCTCCATGAGGAATGATGATCTCGTTCTTCCTTGCTATAGCGCCGATAATTACTCCTTTTAATAGCTTTAGTTTTTTAAGGGGGATATTTAAAAACTTCGTGGTTTTATTTGCAATAAATTCTAGAACCTCAGCCTGGCCATCAACAATTTTATACACTGTTTCGGCAGGGTTACCTACAGCGTTGTTGAGGCCTCTGACATATTTCAGGATATAGTTTGCGGTTATGAGTTTTGGGTTGACAACACTATCCACGCCCAAGTCGTGGAATAATACCGGATTGTCAATTCTTGTAGTTTTTACAATAACCTTTTTTACTCCGCTTTGCTTTGCCAGCATTGCGGATATGAGATTTTCCTCATCACGCCCTGTCAGAGCGATGAAGGCATCCATTTCACCAAGATTTTCTGAATCCAAAAGAACTTTATCAGTTCCGTCACCGTTTATAACCAGAGTATCCGGAAGCATCTCTGCAAGTTCAACGCTTCTGTTTCTGTCGATTTCTATGATTTTAATCTTTATATCATTCAACTTAAGGTTCGTGGCCATATAATGGGCTATCATTCCGCCGCCCACCACCATGACCTTTTTGATTTTCTGTGTATATATGCCGATTTTTTTGCAAAATGCAAAAACATCATTAGGCCTTCCAATGATATTCAGTCTGTCATCAGTGGCTATTTGGAAATCGCCGTTGGGTATAATGATTTGATCTCCTCTTTTTACAACTCCAATCAGAATGTTCTCAATATTCTTACGGGGTATATTTTTAAGTGGGACACCAATAAAAGGCATATCCTGAGTAGCGGTTATTTCTATAAACTCAATTCTTCCTTTTGCAAAGTGTTCGACATCAGTAGCAGAAGGGAATCTCAATAAGCGTGCTATTTCACGCGCCGCTGACTGCTCCGGGTTTATTACAAGATCCAGTCCCAATTCTCTTTTTAAAACTGTAAGTTCATCAGCGTATTCGGGATCTCTGATCCTGGCGACGGTATGACTTGCTCCCAGCTTTTTCCCGGTCAAAGCGCATACCATATTCATTTCATCACTGGAAGTCGCCGCAATTAAAAGATCAGCATTTTTTATCCCCGCTTCCAGCATAACTTTCGTGCTTAAACCGTTTCCCTTGATGCACATTACATCCAGCAATTCACTGGTCTTCCTGAGTGGTTCCGGATTCTTATCGATAATGGTAACGTCATGATTTTCCTGTGATAAATGTTCTGCTAAACTGTAACCGACCTTACCATCTCCGATTATGATAATTTTCATTTTTAACCCTTCTTTTAAAATATATCGTTGTTCCTGATTTACTTTTCAGAGTATTAATTAAACAGATTTTTGTCAATAGTATTTTGGCTATATCTTAAAAAACTTCTCTGATTGTAAAAGATATATATATTTGGCTTTTACTTTTTTGCCTGTAATCTGTTCCACTGCTCTTGAATAATAATCCAGCTGGAACTGATACCTGTCTTTTATAACATACTCTTTTCCTTCAGGGACATAATCTGTTTTATAGTCTATAATCACAACACCGTCATCTTCTTCAAAAAAGCAGTCAATTACACCCTGAAGCAATACTGTTTCTTCCTCCATGTATTTCTTATTTCCTTTTGAGTAAAGTTCTTTAAAAGGGATTGCAATATTAAACGGTATCTCACGGCTGATATTTTTTGCGGTCAGCATTCTTTCGCCCAATTCCGACCCAAAAAATCGTTCGATCATTCCCGTATCAACGCTTTCAACCTGTTTTTCCGTAAGGAGGTCTTTTGAGACCATTTGCTTGATCTGATTGTCTATAATATTTTTATAATTCGCTTTAATATGCATTTTTATTTCATCCAGGTCCAAATGCTGCATGATAAAATGTATTATGGTCCCTTTTTCTGCCGCGCTTAAGCCTTTCTTTCCTTCCAGAAACATCGGCTTTTTAATAAGTTTGGCAGTAAAGTATGGCATAGATGTACCTTCCTCAGATGATTGAACGCTGAATCTTCTTTTTAGTTCTGTAACCGAAATCTTCGCAGGGATATACGCCGCATCGATGTATTCATACTCCCAGCCCAGTCTTTTGTCTATTTCTTCAATAATTTTATTACTGATAGTAATTGAATCTTCACCGGCTTCGGCTGTTAAATCTTCCATCCAGCTGATAAAATCATTGTCCATAATTTCATCGGATTCTTTGCCCATCAATATATCATTTTTGCTCCATAGCTTTATATCCCATTCGGATGAGTCTTCTATCAACGAACCTATAAATTGGCCTTCTGAAGCAGCTTGTTTACGGAAATCCTCACACCGGCTATGACGAAGGATTGCCGGTACCATCCAGTCAAGATAATTCCGTCCGTTCAGCATTTCATAGTCGGAAAGCTTTTCTTCATTAGTATTTGCCACAGAAAACCATTTATTTAAAGCCTTATCCTTATCGGCGGTCGAACCGGTTATAATGAGTTTTTCACGCGCTCTGGTAAGGGCGACATACAGAATCCTCATTTCCTCAGACAAAGTCTCGTTTCGAATTTTCACCTTTATTGCTTCCTTGGCGGCCGAAGACCATGAAAGCCTTTTTTTATGATCCACCACATCAGGGCCGAAACCCACATCCTGATGCAGCAGGATGCTTTTGTTCATATCCTGCATATTAAACATTTTACCGCAGCCTGAAAGAAATACGACTGGGAACTCCAATCCCTTGCTCTTATGAATGCTCATGATCCTGACCACATCGTCATTCTCGCCTAATATTTTAGCACTTCCCATATCCCCCTTGCTGCTTTTCAGCTTGTCAATAAAATTGATAAAGTTAAACAACCCTTTATAGCTGGTTTCTTCGAATTGTTTCGCTCTTTCAAACAGAATCCTTAAGTTGGCCTGTCTCTGTTCTCCACCCGGCATGGCTCCCACCATGCTGTAATAACCTGTATCGCTGTAAAGTTTCCATATCAGCTGATCGGCGGGCAGATATAAAGATGCTTCTCTCCACTCAGCTAAACTCTCAAGAAACCTTTTTGCTTTATTGCAAACCTCTCCGGACCCCGCCTCTGAAAGCTTTATCAAGCCGTCAAACAGCAAACCTTTGCGCCGGGCGAGCCTTATATCAACCAAGTCGTCGGTGGTAAAGGAAAAAATCGGAGACCTTAATACCGATAAAAGCGGAATATCCTGATACGGGTTATCTATTATCTGTAAAAGGGACAGAATCACCTGGATTTCAACGGTTTTGAAAAATCCGCTCCCGGTATCCGCAAAAACTGGTATTCCCGCCATAGTCAATTCGTCGACAAACACATCTGACCAATTTTTTGTCGTTCTTAACAGAATAACGATATCCCGGTATTCCAATTTTCTATACTTCTTTTGGTTTTTATCAAAAACAGCAAAGCAATTACCATCTTTATCGGGTTCCATAAGCATTCGTATTCTTTTTGATACCATTCTGGCTTCACATTGTATACTATCAAGCATTTCTTCCTGTTCGGCTGCTTCACTATCATTTTCTTCTATATTGTTATTATTATCGATGTTATTGGATTGGTTATCTGAATCACCGGTATTAATAATATGCAGCTCGGTACTTCCGCCGAAGATAAGACCTTTTTGTTCACATTCCGGAAAATCCGCGCCCGGATTCAGAGCTTCATCTTCGGTGTAATCCAGCTCTCCGGCATTTACCGACATTATTTGTCTGAAGATAAAATTCACGGTATCCACAACATTTTTACGGCTTCTGAAATTCTTATACAGAAGTATTTTCCTGAAGGGACTGTCCTTTTCAGTGGAATATGTATTATATTTCTGCATAAACAGCTCCGGCCTTGCCTGCCTGAACCTGTAAATGCTTTGTTTGACATCGCCTACCATAAAGATATTGGGCTTGGGGCTGTCCACCCTGGATATCATGTTAATAATGATTTCCTGAACCAGGTTACTGTCCTGATACTCGTCCACCATTATTTCGTCAAAGCGTTCTCTGTATTTCAGGGCTGTATCCGACGGCATAAGTCTTCCGTTCTGATCTTTTATCGTCAGGATCTCAAGACAATAGTGTTCCAAATCGTTAAAGTCCATTATGGATTTTCGATTCTTTTTTTCGTTGTACCTTATCGACAGCTCAATAACCAGGTCGGCAAGGCATTTCATCCTGGCATATAGAGCATTCATTTCATTTACAAGCTCTGCCGAATCGGCGTTTACCATTTGCCCTCTAAGCTTCTCCAGTCGTTTCTTTACATTGTCCCGTATGCCTCTTACCGTATCCTTTTTAGTTTCATCCGCTCCCTTGCCGGTCCTCGGGAGAGTTGAAAAAGTAAAGGTATTCAAGCTGAAATAAAAATCGTCCCATACCTTTTCGGAATGTAATTTTTCACCGTTTTCTATCAGCATGTTGAGATTATTTATATTTGATACATCCTCTTGATAAACAGGCAGATATTTTTCCAACCCCGGCTCTGTCTTTATAATATCCATAGCGCGGGTAAGCATATCCCTCATACCCTTAAGTTCAATTTTTACCGATGACAGGAGTATCCTGCCCCATACAGTGGAAGCAAAATCCGTACCTTCAGGGATCTTCAAGACTTCCGTCATGTCCTCCAGCCATTTTTCCGGCCAGGGACTGCTCTGTATAAATGTATGCAAATTAAGAACTATGTCCATCAGCTGCTGATCGTCCCGATTGCTTCCATAGCTCTCCAAAAGCTCGTAAAAGTCCTGGTTGTTTTCCTTTTCATATTGCTCTTCAAAAATATCGTTAAGGGCTTCCAATTTCATCAGGTAGCTTTCTGTCTCATCGGCGATCCTGAAATCCGGATCGATGTTGAGAAGATGGAAATTGCTTCGGATAACCTCGGTACAAAAAGAATGAATAGTGGTTATACTGGCCTTCCCCAGTAGTGCCATCTGTCTCTGTATAGCTTTAGATCCGGGATTGTCTTCCAAATATTTGGATATAGCATTGGCAATTCTTTCCCGCATCTCGGCCGCTGCCGCATTGGTAAAGGTAACCACCAGAAGCCTGTCTATGTCGACAGGATTTTTTTCGTCGGTTATTCTCTTTATAATGCGCTCAACCAAAACAGCAGTTTTACCCGCACCTGCGGCGGCTGCCACCAGGAGATTGCAATCCCTTGCGGTTATGGCATCCCATTGTTCATTGGTCCATCTGGTCTCACTCATTTACGTTTTCTCCTTAATACTTTCCCAAACCTCATCATTATCTTTGTTAAATAACAGTCTGAAAGAGTTTTCCTTTCGTGTCGTGTCAAACTGGCAGACAGGCAGATAACTGCAATAGGTACAAGCGCTGATATCCTTCTTCTTAAAGGGTTTAATATCTATGCTTCCTTTCATTATTTCTGTGCAGATATCTTTCAGCAGTCCTTTTATATATTTCCGCATAAGTCTGAACTGTTCCTGCGATGCTCCTGAAGTATTTTTTCCCAACACGTCCCCCTTATTTAAAGTTGCGGGTATCAGCATGGAAGATCCTTCAATGGTATTATCCATCTCTTTGATAAGCTTAACATCGGCCAGGACCAAACCTTTCATCTTCAGTTTTCGCATTATGGTTTTCTCTATTTCTTCCTCGGAAAGATTTTTATCGCTTCTGATAATGGGATCATCTACTTTAAAATACAGAATGCCCCCCGGAAAAACCGGACTGTCTCCTTTCTGTTCCTCGCTTTCCCAGATAGCATCCATATAAGTGATAAGCTGAATCTGCAGGCCGTAGAAAACATCCGACAGTTTGAAATCCTTGGTTCCCGATTTGTAATCAATTATATTGAAATATCTTCCGTCCTCAGACTCAAATGCGTCAATCCTGTCTATTCTTCCGGTCAAATGTATTTTCTGCCCTGAATCCAGCTGGATTACTATGGGAGGATATTTCTCATTCTCACCGAACCCCACCTCGTAATCGACAGGATTAAAGCTGCTCCTGCGTATATGCTGGGCTATAAGCAATACCGCCCTTGTAACCACTCTCTTAAGCCGCACTGTAAGGGCAGTGTACCTCTTTGAAGCGGCAATACCCTTCCCCTTCATGCCTTCAAGCATTTCATCAACAATTTCTGAGATTCTTTCTCTGCACCAATCATCAGTAAAACTTCTCCAGGTCATTTCTCCTTCGGACACCAGTCTAGAAAACTTTTCAATGACCGTATGCATAAATGTTCCTATATCCGGAGGACTAAGCTGATATATCTTCCTTTCCTTAGCCTTTAATCCGTACTGAACAAAGAAAGAGAAAGGACAGGAATTGTATTTCTCCAGTCTTGAAACGCTTGAGTAAGCTGGATTCCCATATAAGGCCAGAATTTTATCTTCACTTATCCTATCGGCTGAATTGGTATAACTGAAAGCTTTTATTGCAGTATCAATGCTTTCTTTCCACTCTTCACGGCTTTTAAACCAGCTGTAAACATCCTTCCATACGGGGTTTATTTCTTTACCGTCGGCTTTTTGTCTCAACGATACGATAAGCTTATTAAATGCGGGCTTTTGTCTTGAGATAGCTTCTATATCAAATCCATCAGACGAAGAAGGAATAATATCGCTTTGTTGAATCAGCTTTGGAAATAGTTTCTGCATACGGGACACTATAATTGAAGGTCTCATAGTCTTGCCCTCACTGTCCCCGATCGGCCAGCTTATTCTTAAATATTCACCGGCAACGGTAAGCGTCCGGTAAACAAGGTACTGCTCATCAAAGGCCTGTTTTTTAGTGTCGCTGGCCAGCTCAATGCCCATATGGTTCAGGACTGAACGATCCTGATCTGATAGAATGCCTTCTGTCAGGGCTGCTGATGGGAAGACACCGTCATTGGCACCCAGTATGAACATGGCTTTTATTTCATGGCTCCTGGAACGTTCCACGCTGCCTACAAGTACCTGATCAACGGCAGCAGGAATCGTTCCAATTTTGTATTCCGCCAATCCTATTTTCAGGATCTCGCTGAACCCATCAAGGCTGCAGGTTTCGTCTCCTAGCACCTCCACAGTCTGATCCAGAACATCCATAACTATATTCCAGACCTGTGAATACTCATCGGCAAGTTTAAGCCTACCTGATTCTCTGAAGTCATCAATGTTTTTTTCTATGGATTCTGGAACACCTAAATCGCATAAAAACTCGAAAATGCCCGTACAGAATTCGGCAGCGGTTCTTTTTCCCTTCGTCTTGTTTCTGAAATCAAGTAGAGGCTTCACTACTCTGTTTCTTATATCATTTATTTCATCAAGTTCACTCTGATTTTCATCAAGTTGATCATTGGGTATAAGATCCGGGCTCATATCCCAGGGTTTTTCCCTTGTCCAGTAACTGCCCCGGATCCCGCATGCCAGTACATAGTTTTCCAACAGGTCGATACTTCTCCGGTCAATACCCGTCAATCCTGTTTTCAAATAGCGGAATACAGCTTCATAGGACCAGTTGTCAATAAAAATGTCCATCATCGACATAAGGAGGCGGACTAACGGATGATTACTTATTTCGGTCTTTCTGTCAATAAAGTACGGGATCTCATAATCTGAAAAAATCAGCTCAACAAGTTTTTCATAAGCCGGAAGGTTCCTTGAAACAACCGCTATGTCGCGAAAACGCATACACTGATCTCTGCAAAGTCTAATGATCTCACAGGCTGTGGCTTCTATTTCGGAAAAAATATTTTTGGCAGCGTAAAGAGAGATATCTTCCATCTCTTTATCCAGGGTTTTATATGGAAATGCATAAAGATTCTTTTCCAAATGCGCTAATTCTACGCTGTTTCTGAATCGGACAGGTTCACCGAAAAAAATCGGGTCTTCCATTACAACGTCATTCTCTGTGGCTAACCTTTTCAATTTCCTGTAGACATTCCTGACAGGTGCGAATACATCGGCTTCATTCTCTGAGCTGTTCTCAAGGGTGTCTGTACACAGGCTTATAGTAACGCGGAAAGCTTTTTTCAATAACTCGCCGATTATTTTATACTCCTGCGGTGTAAAGCTCACAAAACCGTCAATCCAGATTTCGGCGTCATTATATAAGGAAGATGCGGCAATTTTTTTAGCCGCCAGGGTGAGGTCATCATCCGAATCCCTGTACCTCTTTTCAATAAGGGAGTCAAATTCGCCATATACAAGATTGATCTCTGTAAGTTTTTGTTTCAGAGGATCATCCTCTTCAAGAGCGTCAATGGCATCCTGAAGCCTGTCGGGTGTTACATTGTATCTTTTGAGCTCCGTAATCAGGGTGGAGATGGTATTTACGAAACCTTCCCGTTCACAGGTCTCGGAAAAGACTCTGAACCTGTTCTTCATTTTATTGAGAATCTGATATATTATCATTGACTTTCCGGCTGGATGAATGTGGGGGTATGTGATTCCACCCGTCTCATTAAATACTCTGTATGCCATTCTTTGAAAGCTCAGTACTTCGGTCTTGAGTATGCCGCCGGTTTTGGTAACTGAAACAAGGTTCTTTTCTGCCTGAAAAGAAAACTGTTCCGGAACCAGTAATACCAGTGTTCTTCCCGAGTTTTCCTCTATCCGGGATTTGATTTCATTTAAAATAAAATGCGTCTTGCCGCTTCCGGCACGACCGTATACTATACGTAAACTCATAAGTTTCCCCGTTATCTGCATTTTTTGTTTTTTTATTATTTAATTATATCATAAGAATACAAGGCAATTGATTGCTCAAAAATGTAGCTGCCGCATGTTATCCATGCGGCAGCAGTATATTGGTTCAATGTTTATTTATGTAATCCTGAGCATTCTTGTCATTCTGAGCACAGCAAAGAATTTTGCTTTCCCTGTCATTCTGAGCGAAGCGAAGAATCTTTTTGTTATCACATAAGATCCTTCACTAAGCTTCGCTGCGTTCAGGATGACACCATGGGGATATTTGATCAGAATACTATATCGCTCTTCTCTTTAATTTTCATCTCTGTAAAATACCTGTTCTCCATTGGTATCCATATTTCCTTGAATTTTCGGGCAAGAGCCTCTCCTGACCTTTTGGTTATTATTTCAATCTGCTTTTCATGGTCAATACCAAGGAAAATTTTATAATCATAAATATCAATAAGAGTGGGGTGCATACTGTAAACACCTTCCACAATGTTAAGTCTTTTTTCCTTCACATGTACTGTCCTGTCAAAGCTTAAGGTATGGCAGTTATATACCCGGTACTCAAAATCGCCACCTTCAATAAGGCGGTCGGCAACCTCATACCTGAATCTGATATAATCCACATTTCCACCGGCTTCCTTGAGTCTTTCCTCTGTTTTCAGCTCCGGCGGCAGAAAGAAGTCGTCCATATGAAATACATTACAGTCAAAATACTCTTCTAAATATTTTGCCAGCGTGCTTTTCCCGGCTCCGCTGTTACCGTCAATAGCAATTATTACAGTGTCTTTTTCCTTTAGAAGTGTATCGATTTTTTTCAGTATAATTTCCTTATCCTGTTTATTCAACATTTTATTAATCCTGCTCTCTTTTATCTTTATGATACAATTCATTCTGTGTTAAGCAAAGAATCCTTATCCCGATGTCATTCTGAGCGTCAGCGAAGAATCTTTTCCGTAAACACTTAAGATCCTTCACTGCGCTTCGCTACGTTCAGGATGACGAAAGGGTAAGTTTCGTTATAGATGACACCATTGTATCACAGATTTTCTTCTTTCAATGCATCAATCAGATTATCCTTTTTAATTTTTTGCATAGAATAAATCATTGTTGCAAATACGACCGCAAATACGCTGCCCACCGAAATCACAATACTGTACCACGGAATGAAGAAACTTATTTTCAAACCATTCAGAATACTTCTGTATATCAGCCAGGTAACTGCTATTGCCACAGGGATACCGTATACAAGTCCTTTTATGCCATAGAGCAGACATTCGTAATTCATCATTCTGTTAAACATCTTCTGCGTCATTCCAATCGATTTCAACATGGCAAACTCTCTGCGGCGTAAACCTATATTGGTTGAAATAGTATTGAATACATTGGCTGCAGCGATCAGAGATATTAAAACTATGAATCCATATGAGAAAACATCCAGCACTGTTATCATAGCCCTGTCGGATTCGGCCATTTCAGCGTAATCTATAAGCCTGCTATAGTTTAAGCTCATATCGCTTAAAGTCTTAACCATATCGTCATAAACTGCCTTATGATTTTTAGCATTAAAGTACATTGCTGCTGTGGTTACTTCATGATCTTCACCTAGTACTTTATTTATAGCACTGTAAGGATAGAGAAGTGAAATAATTACCCCTTGATTGGTATTTACCATAAATGGTTTTTTATCTGTCAAAGTGCCGGTTTCAACTGTATAGTCAATTGCTGCCTCGGAAGCTGTAAACTGTTTTCTGTTACCATCTTCATCCATATATATATAATAAGTCTGATCGTTAATCTTCTCAGTTTCTCCGGTAAAATATAAATTTTCAATTTGATTAAACTTCCTCATATCAATCTTTTTTAAGTCATTTTTAAGAAGATTGATTGTGTAATATCGGCCTTCATTATAGTCAAATATTTTGCTGAAACTATATATTACCGGTAAAGGTTTGTCCGGATTCATATGAATATCAGTATCCATGGAATTATCCTTCAAATACTTCTCAAAGGATGAATCATCAATAAAATACTTCATAACATTAATATTAGTGTATTGGCCTTCTTTCATCTCACCGTAATATGTCTTTGCATACTCAATATACTCGTCGCTGAGGTCGTCCACAGCTATCTCGGTATAATCCGAATAGCTGATAGCTGCATATCCGCTTTCAGTCACACCACTGAGATTTTTGAGATTGCTGAAAACTTCCTCAATAGAGTGCATCCCATTTGAATCAGATGTATAAGTATAAATAATATCATAATCTTCCGGATCGATCACTCTGTCGGTACCCTCTTTAAGGTAAGCCGAAAAGCTGGAAGCGGAAATAAAAAGGACTATACTTAAAAAGAGTGAAATAACAGTCGCACGATATTTCCTTTTATTACGCTTAAAGTTTTTACGTGCAAGCATCCCTTCAAATCCAAACAACTTGTAAACAAGCTTTGATGTCCTGACTTTACCGGCCTTTATCCTAACATCCTTAGACATCCTTATAGCGTCAATGGCCGTTACTTTAGCAGCCCTTTTCGCGGGAATGTATGCAGAAATCATAACAGTGATGAGGCCTATGATTACTGCTATGATTACAGCCTCCCATGAAACCGACAGGCGGAATGTTACGTCCGTTCCATTCCCTAAAAAAGTGGTGAATATGTTCCCAATAAACTTAAAAGTAACACCCATCCCCAAAATACCCGCAAGTATCCCGAGAGGGATCCCTATTATGCTTAATGAAAGGGCTTCAAACAACACGCCTTTTGTCATCTGCTTCCTGGTAGCCCCAACTGAAGATAAAATCCCGAACTGTTTCGTCCGCTCGCTTACAGATATTGAAAAAGCATTATATATCAGCGATATGGAACCGAATACTATGATCCCTATAAGAATAGCAGCAAGGCTGTAAAATACCTTAAGATAACTACCTATATTTGATATTCCGATCAGACGCAGATAATCATTATTGGTCATATACTCGTATCCCGAGAAATTCTCTTCCATAAAATCGAATATTTTTTCAGGATGTTTGAGTTTTAAATACACATTATAGCTATATGTCCTGTCGCCGTTATCCAGAGTGAGGGCTGTATAACCGGGAGCGGAAAAAGGTTCAAAGCTGGGCCTTTCATAAAACCCCACAACGGTATAGCTCCTTTGCTCTTTTACGGTCAGGCTTTCGCTTTCACCATCATCAGGATTTATCAAAGGAACGTTCTGACTTAAGATGGCACCGTTAATTTCCCTGATGCCGATGTCCAGTTTCAGCACATCACCGATTGAATAAACGACTCCCCCGTTTGATTCCAGATGGTTAGGCAAAATTATCTCGGTTGTATTGGCAGGAAGCTTTCCGGCTGTTAGACGTACCGGCATGATTTCAGCAAAGGTTTGATCCATTCCTGCAATGAACAGGTACGGCTTATCTTCATTGATACAATCCTCCAATAAAGCATATCCTAAATTCTGAATGGTCGTCATGCTCTCTGTCTCAGGATTGTTCCTCAATTCCTCCAGCTTTTCATACGGAATAGATGAAGCAGACCCATGCCAGTCCCCATCCTGTTCGATTATTATCTCCAGCAAATAATTCCGCAGACTGGATATGCTGGTTGTAACCGCAGTTATCATTGAAACAGACAGAATAATTCCTATTATCGTAACAAGAGTTCGAACCTTGTTTTTCCACAGAGTTTTCAATGTAACCTTATTGATGATATTCATTAGTCTACCACCCTTCCGGAAAATCCTTCGGTTGCCTGAGTGTTTTTGCTTGACGACATCTTCCCGACGGTTGACGATTTTCTTATGGTTTCGTCCCGGATGATCCTTCCATCCTCAATGGATAGGATCCTATCTGCCTGAAGCGCTATATTTTCATCATGGGTTATGATGATAAGTGTCTGACCATACTTCTCATTTGACAGTTTAAGAAGTTCCACGATCTCCTGACTGTTTTTGGAATCAAGATTCCCCGTCGGTTCATCAGCAAGAACTACCGCCGGTGCATTCATAAGAGCGCGTCCAATTGATACCCGCTGTTGTTGGCCTCCCGAAAGCTGGTTAGGCAGATGATTTTCGCGGTCCTTTAAATTTAGTATCCTTAAAAGCTCTTCCAGCCTTTCATTGTTTACTTTCCTGCCGTCAAGGAGTACCGGGAGCGTAATATTTTCTGTTACTGTTAAGACCGGTATCAGATTATAAAACTGATATATAAGGCCGACCTGCCTGCGGCGGAATATGGCCAGGTTCTCATCACTCTGGGCATAGACGTCTTGCCCGTTCATATAGACTTTTCCGCTGGTTGGCTTATCAACACCCCCAATAATATGAAGCAATGTGGATTTGCCCGATCCGGACGGACCAATTATCGCTATAAATTCGCCCTTCTGAACCGAAAAAGATACATTGTCCAGCGCTTTAACAAGATTTTCATCTTTCCCGTATATCTTTGTTAGATTTTCAACTCTTAATATTTCCATGTTAACCTCCAAAATAGATTTAACTATTATGTAAACAGGGATGGTCCACGCAAACTAAAGGAACTCAAAGCCGCATAAACAGCAGACTTACCCGTTGCGTACGTTCAGGACCATAAACAGGGAACAACATTATCAGTGTTCTCTGTAGGCCCTTTTACATATTTTAATTTTATCCACTGGAAGTGACATATAGGTGACTAAAATATAACTAAAATGTCACCTTAAGCTTACACAATGTCCTTGTAGAATCGGATCGTAAACTTCGCTCCGCCTTCCTTGCGATTTTCGACCTTTATTGTACCGTTTTGGTTTGTTATGATCATGCGGGCAAGGGCGAGGCCTATACCGATATTATTATTGCTTGAATTTTTACCTTTATAGAATCTTTCAAACAAATGAGGCAAATCCTCAGGATCTATACCGGGACCATTATCGGATATGATGATCTCGGTGAACAGAGTATTTTCCTGTGCCGATATACTTAATTTACCACCCTTTTGTGTGTGCTCCATGCAATTTTTCAGTACATTTTCAACTGCCTCAGCGGACCATGCCAAGTCTCCCTTGAATGATGCACCTGCCTGGATTTGAATATCAAGTTCCTGTTCTCTGAGCTCTATAGGTATTGCTATGGGATCAATAGCCTTCTTAACCAGTTCATCAACATAAACCGTCTCATTTTTTTGCTTCACTGTTCCAGTGTCCAGTTTCGATATTTTAAGAAGCGCAGTAATAAGCCAGTCTATTCTTGAAAGCAGCATATCCATTTCTTTAATAAGTTCCAGTCTGCGCTCCTCCGATAAATCCGAATTCGACATGAGAGACAATAATATATTTATTGATGTAAGTGGTGTTCTTAATTGATGTGATATGTCTGCAATGGAATCCGCCAGGTATTGTTTATCCTGTTTTAATGACCAGGCCTGGTTTCTGAGCTGCACTGTGAGTTTTGATATCTCGCTTTGCAGAAAAGACAGTTCTCCTTCGGAATATTCGGACAAATCAATGGTTTCATCTCCGTGAAGGATCTTATCAATATCACTTCCCAGTTCAGCCAGTTTTTTATACCTTCTGAAAGTGATCCAAAAATGCAGAAAAGTAAACAGTGTTGATATGGTCAATACGGTCAGTCCATCGTAATATCCCCACAAAAAGCCTGGAATTGTCAGAATCAGGATCAAAATGATGTATAAGATCAAACTTTTTTTGATTTCAGGATTCCTGAAAAAACTCATTTAATCACCGACCTTATATCCCAGACCACGAACAGTCTTAATAAACGTCGGGTTTTGAGGATCATCTTCGATTTTGTCTCTGAGTCTTTTTATATAGACCGTAAGGGTGTTATCGTTGACATATTCTCCGGCAATGTCGTAAATTTCCTCAAGCAGTTTGTCCCGCGACAATATAACTCCTTTATTATTCAGGAACACCAGAAGCAGCCTGTATTCAAGGGCTGAAAGAAATACTTCCGCACCGTTTTTTGTTACGGTTCCCTTAGCGGTATCCACCCTAATAAACCCATGCTCAATTACAGAATTGGATTTACTGGTTCGCCTTAAAACGCTTTTTATGCGGGATAAAAGCTCTCTGGGGCGGAAGGGTTTGCTTATATAATCATCAGCTCCCATGTCAAGACCTGTTATGACGCTGTATTCATCCGCCGATGCGGTCAGGAATATTACAGGGGTATCGCCCATCGCCCTGGCAGCCGCACAAACAGCAAAACCATTGCCGTCTTTTAAGGATATATCCACCAATAGCAAATCATATTTATTGTTCTCTATTTTACTGACAGCCTGTTTCTGGCCTGTAGCCGAGTCAATTTCAAAGCCCTCGCCACGGAGGTACTCAGAAAGATTATTAACGATACTTTCATCATCTTCTACCAGCAATATTTTAGCCATGTTCTTCTCCTTATTCAGAGAGTATTTTCATTGTTCAATCCATAGAACTTTCGTCAAAACCATGCTGTCATATTCCAAGTTGTATTTATTATATCATAAGCCCCCGTCAAGCGGCTTATGATTCAATGCTCCCGGGCTTATTTTAAATTGTCTATGTCATTCTGAGCGTCAGCGAAGAATCCTTTGTATCGACATATCATATCCTTCAACTCCGCTTCCCTTCACTCAAGATGACATCATCGGTGATGGGTACCCTAAAACATTTTAACAAAGTATTCCCTTCCTATGTTATTATAGAATCGTCATAAAATAATTTTTGATCCAGAGAAACACAACCGGGGAGGAAGCATGAGCAAGGGTAATATAAAGAAGATTTTAGTTATAGACGGTCAGGGCGGTAAACT
>ENA-UPSB01000264-UPSB01000264.1-bioreactor-metagenome-genome-assembly--contig:-NODE-264-length-93437-cov-17.300818_pt1 | contig 93437 bp, 89 predicted proteins | sample MGYA00238182_ERZ773286 | MGnify/ENA primary metagenome ERZ773286 (study PRJEB29026, sample SAMN07631240) | bioreactor metagenome | isolation source: Switchgrass digestor | place: USA: Dartmouth... | reverse complement strand
CGCTGGCAAGCCTCGTTCTGGCCCTGCCGAACTTAGCTATTCCGGCACCGCCGCCCCCCTGCTTGTTTATCATTGTATACCAGAAGAGGGCAAACACACCCACTATCAACAGGTAGGGCAGGAACTGCAGCCACCACGGCGCCACCCAGTCAACCCTGTAGTCGTAGTCCTTAATGATGCCTTCAGCATACTGTTTATCTATAAGCTCGTGCATGTCTTCATAGAAGACCGCAAAGCTGTAAAGTTCGTACGTGATGACATTGCTGTTGTTGATAGGCTCTTTAAGCGTGAGTATGAGGTCGTCGCCCTTCACTTCAAAGCTCTCGACCTTCTCCTGCTCGAAGAGTCTCCTGATCTCGGAATACTGCAGTGAAACGCTGGTATCCTGCGAGAGCAGGGTAAAAATCGTAGCCATAAGGATTATAATAACGATAATATAAAATCCTATATCTCTTGGCTTAGGTTTCTTATTCAAACAAAATTCACATCCTTTTTGGGGCTTAAGCGTAAGCCTCCGGTTTTAAAACCCCGATGAAGGGCAGGTTTCTATATTTCTCGGCATAATCAAGCCCGTAACCGACGATAAACTCATCGGGGCATATTATGCCCGTATAGTCTGGAACAATCTCCGTTGTCCTCCTTGCAGGCTTATCGAGTAAGGTGCAAATCCTTATCGAAGCGGGTTTTCTCACCTGCAGATATTTAATAAGATAGCTAAGCGTAAGACCGCTGTCAAGTATATCCTCTACAAGAATGACATCGCGGCCCTCGATATCCTCCGAAAGGTCCTTATTTATCTTGACTGCTCCGGTTGAACTCCTGCCGCTTCCGTACGAGGACACAACCATGAAGTCCACCGAGCATTTAAGGTCAATTTTCCTTATGAGGTCTGCCATAAAGACAAAGGAGCCTTTAAGTATACCCACAAGCAGGGGTTCTTTACCCTTATAGTCGGCGTTTATCTGCCCCGCTAGTCTTGAAACGACCTCCTGAATCTGCTCCTCTGTATAAAGGATATATTTCAAATCACCCATTATTTCCGACATCCCAGTTTCCCCCAATTTCATTAATAATAACCGAGCAAAGCTCATCGCCCGGGGCCGGTACGCATCTTGCGTCCACGCCAAAACCAAGCACCGCGATGACCCCTTTTTCGTCGGAAAAAATGGGTATGCACTCGCGCAGCCTGAGCGGCACTTTTTCGTCTATAAAAAGTTTCTTTATGGTTTTTGTGCCTTTTTTGCCGCCAAAGCTTATTTTATCTCCAGTTTTTCTTGGCCTGACTGTTATCTTACCACAGATAGCGTCTTTTTTGAATAAAAAAGTATTAAATGTATTGTAAATTTTTTTATCGGCTTTTCCCGGAACCCAGGTGAATCTCAGCCCCAGTTCCGGAACCTCCGTGGTCTCGCCTAGACTAAGCTGTACCGGCTTAAACGTTTGTGTTTCAAGCGGAAGTCTTGTGAAGACTATATCCCGGTATTCCCTGAATACCGTAAGCCCGCCGGCAAAACTTCTCCTTGCCGAAGGGCTCTCCGACAGCGCGAGCTCCCTCACGCCGTCGACAAGAGAGCGGCTTACCGCGCAGCCAAGCTCCTCCGAAGCTCTCAAAACAACCCTCGCTGCAATTGGCTTCGGCAGGCTTTTTAACTCGTCCGCCGAGATTCTAATCCCCTGCAGTTCCCTTTTGGCGCTTTCAAGCACCTTTACGGCAAGGGACGATAAATAATCCTCGTCCCCGGCGATATGCTCCGAGGTCTCGGAGAGGGTTTCGACAATGCGGGGATTGAACTCCTTAAGTAGCGGGATAAGGGTATGGCGCAGCTTGTTGCGCGTGTATATGGGCTCCAGGTTTGTAGAGTCCTCAACATAAGGTATGCCGTGCTCTTTAATATATTCCATAACCTGCTCGCGTGTAAAGCAGAGGATAGGCCTTATTATGTTGTCCCTGACCGGCGGTATTCCGCGGAGCCCCTTAAGCCCCGAGCCGCGTATGAGATTCATAAGGACGGTCTCGGCGTTGTCGTCTGCGGTGTGCGCCGTAGCTATCCTGTCTGCCCCCGCCTTCTCCGCGGTCTTGAGCAGAAAATCGTAGCGCAGCTCCCTTGCGGCGAGCTCGATGCTCACCTTGTTTTCCCTGGCGTGGGCGCTTACATCCCCTGCACCTATATAACAGGGGATATTATTTAAAGCGCAGTAATTCTGGACAAACTCGGCGTCCCTGTCCGATTCGGCACCGCGAAGCCCGTGGTTAAAATGGGCCGCCGTTATGCGTATCTTGCCCGTCTGAGCAAGCCTGTTTAGCATATGGAGCATGCACATGGAGTCCGGGCCGCCCGAAACGGCGCAGAGAACATAGGCTCCCTCTGGAAGCATATTGTGTTTTGCGGCAAACTCCAAGAGCCTTTCCAAAACTTCCTCCATTAAATCACTCATAATGTATCCTGTCGATGGAAGCGTATGTAGTATACTGCGGCAGCCACTGTAAGCGCACGGTGCCTGTCTCGCCGTGCCTGTTTTTCAATATAATGCACTCGGCTATATTGGGATTTTCGGTCTCGCTGTTGTAGTAGTCGTCCCTGTAAAGTCCCAAAACGATGTCGGCATCCTGCTCAATCGAGCCCGACTCGCGCAGGTCGGAGAGCATCGGCCTCTTGTCGCTTCTGGTCGCGCTGGCACGGTTGAGCTGGGAAAGGCACAGCACAGGAACGTTCAGCTCCTTGGCCATTATCTTCATCATACGGCTCATCTCGCTTACTATCTGCGTGCGGTTTTCGTTTGCATAGTTCGGCTTTCCGCCCGGGCCCTGCATGAGCTGCAGATAGTCAATCACGACCAGCGCCAGGTTGTCCAATCTCCTGCACTGGGCGTTCATATCCGAAACCGTGAGAGTCGAGGTGTCGTCTATCCGTATGTCCGTGCGGCTTAGGCTCGCCGCCGCTGCTGTGAGTTTCCGCCACTCGTCCTCGCTCAGCTTGCCGGTGAGGAGTTTTTTGTTGTCTATAAACGCCTCGCCTGAGAGCAGCCTTAAAACAAGCTGCTCCTTTGACATTTCGAGCGAGAATATTGCGACCGTCTTTGAAGTCCTCTTTGCGACGTTCAAAGCTATGTTGAGGGCAAAGCTTGTCTTTCCCATGCCAGGACGAGAGGCGATAAGTATAAGGTCCGACTTGTTGAGCCCCATAATACGGCTGTCGAGGTCTGGGTAGCCTGTCGGATAGCCGGGCAGCTTCCCGTCGCCCGTCGCCAGCTCTTTCAGATTTGTGAAAATAGAGGGCAGTATCTCCCCAATGGGCATCAGCCCGCCCCGGGATTTGCCCTGCCTGAGAGCATAAATCTTCTGCTCGGCGATTTCCAGGACGTCCCCGGCCGATCCCACTCCCCCGAAAACCATCCCGCTCAAATCGGAGGAAACGGCTGCTATGTTGCGCAAAAGCGCCTTATCGCGGACGATTGCGGCATATTCCAATACGTTTGCCGCCGTCGGCGTTATATCCATCAGCTCAATAAGGTAGCTCTGCAGGTTTTCCCTGTTGTTGCCCTGGCTGCGGAGCGTCTCGAGAACCGTAACGGCGTCAATAACCTTGGAGTTATTGCTCATCCAGATTATGGTCTCGTAGATTTCGCGGTTGATGTCAAGGTAAAAATCGCCCGGCTTGAGCATGAGTATGACGTCGTTTACGCATCTAGGATCAATAAGTATGGAGCCCAGCACGGCCTGCTCGGCCTCTATACTGTGCGGCATCTGTCTGTTCAGGAGCTCGTCCATGACTTCCCTCCCGTGCTGTTTCTGTCTTTAAATTAGGATATTTCCTATTTCATCTCCGTCACGAGAACATTTATTGTGCCGCTTATCTCATGCCCGAGCTTGCACTTGACCTCATATGAGCCGAAGGACTTTATAGGCTCGGCCTGTATTTTGTTCTTTTCGATAACTATGCCGTGCTGCTCGCTTAAGCTGTCCGAAATTTCCTTTGCCGTCACGGCGCCGAAGAGCTTGCCGCCGCTGCCGGCTCTGGCGGGTATCTTGACGATGCAGCTTTTGAGCTTCTCGGCAATTTCCATGGCTTCTTTCTTTTCCTTTTCAATCCGGGCAAGGCGGGCCTTTTCCTGCTGCTTGAGCACATTTATGGTGTCGGCGTTCTCCGGAACCGCGAGGTTTCTCGGGATAAGATAGTTCCTCGCATAGCCGTCGGAGACCTCAATGCACTGCCCCTTCTTGCCCTTGCCTTTTATATCCTGCAACAGTACTACTTTCATATTTATAACCGTTCCTTTCGTCTTTTAAATAGAATGGCGCAAAAAACACAATTGCCCTTGTCGCTGCTGCTTGTCCGGCAAATACATTTAGGTCCTATTTAGAGCTCTTTAGGGCTCTCCGTTAAAACCTCGTTCTTAAAATACGAGTCGATGGCCTTCAAAAGGTCGCCGAGAACCTCTTCGTAGTCCCTGTCTCTTATCTGGGCACCGGCGGTCGATTTGTTGCCTCCGCCTCCGAGCCTTTCAAGAATCAGCTGGACGTTTATCTCGCCCATCGACCTTGCGGATATGTTGACGACATCGCCATCGAGGTATATCACAAAGGAGGCATTAACTCCCGAAATATTCAAAAGCTCATCCGCGGCCTGCGCGGCTATCACCCTGTCCTCCTCGGTCCCCGGCGTGGCAATCGCAATGCCGTTTCCGTACATCTTAGCGCTCTGGATAATGCGGTACTTTGCCACAGTGCTGCCGAAATCGTTCTGCAGGAGCCTTCTGACTTCCGTGGTGTCCGCTCCGGCGCGCCTTAAGTAGGCAGCGGCGTCAAAGGTCCTGCTTCCCGTGCGCATTGTGAAGTTCTTGGTATCCATAACTATTCCCGCAAGAAGCGCTTCGGCCTCATTCCGCAGTATGTCGGACTGCGAAACGAGGTACTGCATAAGCTCCGTCACAAGCTCGCAGGTTGAAGAGGCGTAGGGCTCGTGGAAGTTTAAAACCACCTCGTCTATATACGAGGCGGCCCTCCTGTGGTGGTCGATTACCGCTACCTTCTGGCAGGCCTCGAGCAGGGCCATGGACTCGACCTGGTCCGGCCTGTTCGTGTCCACAACTATCAGCAGGCTCTGCGAATCGGCCATAACAATGGCGTTCTGCGCCGTAATAAACACGTCCGAGTATTCGGGCACGGAGAGCATGCGTTTTATCAGGGTATTCGCCGAATTGCGCGACATATCAAGGACTATTCTGGCCTTCTTGCCGCGCTTTCTGGCTATGCAGCACAGGCCGACGGCCGCGCCCAGGCAGTCTAGGTCGGCGTAGCCGTGTCCCATGATAAACACGTGCGATGCGTCGCTAATCAGTTCGCCGAGGGCGTTTGCCATAACGCGCGACTTGACCTTCGTGCGTTTTTCAAGCTCCTTCGACTGTCCGCCGTAGAACTCGAAGTTCTTTTTATTCTTTATAACCACCTGGTCGCCGCCGCGCGAGAGGGCCATTTCAAGACCGAGGGAGGCAAACTTAAAGCTCTCCTCTATTGTGTCCGCACCCCTGCCTATGCCGATACTTATTGTGGCGGGGATGCCGCTCGGCGTCATAATCTCTTTTACTGAGTCGAGAAGGCTGAACTTATTCTCAATAAAGCCCTTCATATACCTGTCCTCAAAGAGGAACAGGTAGCGGTCCCTGTCGTATTTGCAAAGGAAGCCGCCGCAGCCGGAGGCCCAGGCGGATATCTTCTCGTCTATCGCGGCGAGTATCGCCGTATTCGCGGCGTCGTTCAGGCTGCCTCTGAACTCTTCGTAGTTGTCGAGCATGATTATGGAGAGCACAGGGCGGGAGTCCATGTATTCCTTTTTGATGTGGGCGTACTCGGTCATGTCGACCAGATATACCGTCCCTATATAGGCGCCCTTGCCGGATTTCTGCTCGGCACGGGAGACGCTTCCGTAAAACCTGTACTTCCTGTCGCCTACCGTGATAAGCTCGGGGCAGACGTTCTTGCCCTCGAGAAGCCATTTGCCGTTAAATTCCGGAATAATATCGGTGAGGCTTTGCTCCAAAACCTGCTCGCGCCCGCTGGCAAGTTCGAGAAAAAACGAATTTGCCCACAGAATCTCATAGCTGTTCATCCGGAAAACTACCATAGGAAGGGGAAACTTCTGAAGGGTATCCTTCGTCGCCGAGTCAATCTGGTGGCTCACCGACTCTATAAAATCAATAATTCCGCGGCGCTGGGTACGAGCCTTTATTACCGAATATATAAAGAGAATAATCGTAACCAGGGCCTCGCCGGCGGCGAGATAATAGAGCCTCATCGCAAGCGCGGCCAAGGCAAACACTACGAGGAAAGCAAAGTATAGAAGCATCGAAGGCTCGCTGAGCCTTGAAAGCTTTTTCATAAAGGAACGCCGGTCATTCAAGGTCCCGCCCCCCGACAATATTTTCCCATATTAATAAGGTTAATTATAACAGATAAGTGGAACAAGCACAAGCATAATTGTGCCCTGCCGTGCCAAATCCTGTTTGTACTAATATCTGCCATAGGGGGCAATACTATAGGCACTAAAACAAACAGGAGTGGTATTGTATGAAAGCTGTAATCATGGCGGGCGGAGAGGGCACAAGGCTTCGTCCCGTTAGCATTTTAAGGCCAAAGCCAATGGTAAAACTGCTGGACAGGCCCGTTGCGGAATACATCGTGCGCCTGCTGAAAAAAAACGGGATTACGGACATATGCATGACCCTGCGCTACCTTCCGCAGGTGGTCATGGACTACTTCGGCGACGGCAGCGAGTTCGGGGTCAACATCGAGTATCAGGTGGAAAAGGAACCGCTCGGCACGGCGGGCGGAGTTAAAGCCTGCCAAAAGTTCATCGGCGAGGACGATTTCATAGTCATATCGGGCGATGCGGTATGCGATTTCGATTTGGAAAAATGCATCGATTTCCACCGGAAGAAAAACTCAAAGGCCACGATAATACTCTGCCAGAGGGACGAGCCGCTTGAGTACGGGCTTGTGCTGACCGACAGTTCGGACAGAGTGACCCAGTTTGTGGAGAAACCCTCCTGGGACAAGGTCCTGACCGACTCCGTGAATACGGGCATTTACATTCTCTCCCCCGAGATTTTGGACCACATACCTAAAGGCGTAAGCTACGATTTCGGCAGGGACCTCTTCCCGCAGCTTTTAAACGATAACATTCCGATGTATGCGGTTACCGCCGAGGGCTACTGGTGCGACATAGGAAACTGCCGCGCATATCTCGAGAGCAATTTCGACGCGCTGGATGAGAAGATAGCCTTCGACTTCGGCAAACAGGTAAGGCCCGGAGTCTGGGCGCAGTCCAATTTGCCGGAGAGCGTGAGCATTCAGCCTCCCTGCTTCATAGGGCCCGAGGTCACAATCGAGGACGAGGCCGTCATCGGACCCTATGCGGTATTGGGAAAAGGCACGCACATAGGAAAGGGCGCCAAGATTGAGCGCTGCGTCATAGACGGAGCCGAAATAGGCCCGGGCGCCGAGCTGACGAGCACAATAGCCTGTCGCGGCGCCAAAATCGGCACGGACGCCTTTGTATCCGAAGGCTGCGTCGTGGGGGACGGCGCCGTGATAGGAAACGGGGCCTTCCTCGCCGAGGGCGTCCGAGTCTGGCCGCAGAAGCATGTCGACGAGGGCGGGCGCGTTCTCATCTCGGTCATCCACGGCTCGGCGCGCTCTTCAGCGCTTCTCTTCCAGGGCAGGCTCGCCGGAGAGATAGGCACCGACCTCAGCTTTGAAAACTGCATAAGCATAGGCTCCGCTCTGGCGGGCTACGGCAAGGTCATCATATCCTCAAACGGAACTCCCGCGGCGGTGGCGGCGGTGAACGCGCTGAAATGCGGCATCTGCTCCGGCGGCGGCGAGGTCTGGGAGAGCGAGCGAAGCTTCGAGGCGGCGACCGCCTTTGCGGCAAGATACTACGACATGGGCGCCTCGGTTTACGTGCGCCACACCGGCCCCTCCCTTGTTCTCAGTTTCTTCGGCCGGGACGGCAGGCCGATTACAAGGTCCGAGGAGCGCAAAATTGAGGCCGCCATGAACGGAGACACCGTCCGCGCCCCCCACGACCGCATAGGCGGGGCAAGGTTCCTCCCGGACACGGTGGACAGCTACACGCTTTCGGCCGTAAAACAAGCCTTTTTCCGCAGCAGGCAGCCCTGCAAGACCCCCGTCTATGTTTTCGGCGACAGCATCGCCTCAATCACGTTAAGGCGCGTGCTCTCGGTCCTCGGCTGCACTACTGCAAGGCGGAAAGAGGAAGGCATATGCTTCCAGATATCCGACGACGGCTTTTCGCTGATTGCCGAGGAGGGCGGGACCATCGTTTACCCGCCCCAGCTATCGGTCATGCTCGCGCTGCTCGAGTTTGAAATAGGGAGCGGCCAGCTCGCGGTCCTGCCCTCGGCCCCGACGGCTATTGAGCTTCTCGCCCAGTCCCTCGGCGGTAAAATTCTTAAGCTTGGGAAGCATAAAAACGCAGAATCGCTCCTGAGCCAGCAGACCTTTATGTACGACGGAGTATTCGCGGCAGCAAGGCTGGTCGCGGGGCTTGCCGTCAAAAACGAAACCCTCTCACATCTAGCCGAGCGCACGCCGAAATTTTATATAAGCCACCGCTCCGTCCCAATCAGGCGCAGCCGCGGGGCGATAATGCGAGAGCTTATAAACACCTGTTCCGAGATGTCAATCGAGCTTGCCGAGGGTCTCGACATCTTATTGAGCAAAGGGCGCATACGCATCTCTCCCCTTGCAAGCAGCGCGCTTAGAATTACGACCGAATGCGACAGCGAAAGTACTGCCGCGGCCCTTTGCGACCAGTTCGAAGACCTGGTCAGAAGCATAGACAGCAGCATGTAATTATAATTAAATAATTATTATCCGAAACTGAAATTTTATTTAATCATTGTGTATATTTTATCTTGATAATCTTCCTTAAATGTATTATAATTCATTCCAACGTCATTTAGGGAGGATATACACAATGAAAAAGATATTAATCATTGCCTTATCAGTACTGCTGCTGCTCAGTCTTTTCGGCTGCGGCTCCAAACCGGCAAACACTCCGGCTCCGACGCAAGAACCCGCAGACAACGTCATACGCTCCATCGACGACCTGCCGGGTAAAAGAATTGGCGTGCAGGAGAACACAACCGGCGACATCTACGCCTCTGACTACGAGTCCCAGGGCTCCATAATAGAACGCTACAACAAGGGCAACGACGCGGTTCAGGCTCTTCTCCAAGGCAAAATCGACTGCGTGATAATTGACAGCGAGCCTGCGAAAGCGTTTGTCGCGGCAAATCCCGGCAAACTTAAAATCCTCGAGGAACCCTTTGAGCTTGAATACTATGCAATCTGTGTCGCCAAGGAAAATACCGAGCTTTTGGACAGCTTAAACGGGGCTCTCCGCACCTTGAACGAAAACGGCACTCTCAAGAACATCATCGACTCTTATATCATGGGTACGGATTACAAATACACTTCGCCGGAGAACGTAGACCGCAGCAAGGGCGAGCTTGTGATGGCCACAAACGCCTACTTCCCGCCTTACGAGTACTATGAGGGCGGTGAGATTACCGGCATCGACCCGGATATCGCGCTTGCAATCTGTGACCTTCTCGGCTACTCGCTCAGAATCGAGGATATGGAGTTTAACTCCATAATAGCCGCCGTCCAGTCCGGAAAGGCCGACTTCGGAATGGCAGGAATGACCGTCACAGAGGACAGATTGAAGAACGTAAACTTTACTGACACATACGCAACCGCAACCCAGGTAATTATTGTTCCGAACAAGTAGTTGTCTGACGAAGGGCGGCCGGTCTGCTTCGTAAACTCGGAGCAAGGCCGCCCTATCCAATTGAGAAGGATACGATGTAAATGGAATTTTACCTGAGAATATTGATTTTTTTTGACAAAATCAAATCCTTTTTCCAAAGTTTGTTTTCCGGAGAATTATTCATTGAGATAAGAGAAAAATTTATCAACACTTTCATCGTCGGCGACAGATGGAAGTATCTGACCGACGGTCTTGTCGTCACGCTCAAGGTAGCGTTTTTCGCCGTGCTTCTCGGCATCGTCATCGGTTTTATCGTCGCGATAATAAGAGCGACAAATATAAACACCGGAAAACTCAAGGTTTTGAACTTTTTCTGCAAGATATACATAACCGTCATCCGCGGTACTCCGGTCGTCGTTCAGCTGCTTATCATCTATTTTGTTATTTTTGCCTCGGCCAAAATAGACAAATCCTTCGTCGCCATACTCGCCTTCGGCATAAACTCCGGGGCCTACGTGGCGGAGATAGTCAGGGGCGGCATTTTGTCCATTGACATCGGGCAGATGGAAGCAGGCCGGAGCCTTGGATTCAACTATGTCCAGACCATGTGGTATATCATACTGCCGCAGGCCTTCAAGAACGTCCTCCCTGCACTCGGCAACGAGTTTATCGTTCTGCTCAAGGAGACATCGGTTTCAGGCTACATAGCTCTGCAGGATTTGACCAAGGGCGGAGACATAATACGAGGCCGGACCTTTGAAAGCTTTATGCCGCTTATCGCGGTCGCGCTTATTTACCTTGCGCTGGTCATGATTCTGTCCTACTTTGTCGGACGCCTTGAGAGGAGATTGAGAAACAGTGACCACTGATGTTCTTATAAAGGTCGAAGGCCTCAAAAAGCATTTTGGAAAGCTTAAGGCGCTTGACGGGGTGTCCGTAGATATACAAAAGGGCGATGTCGCCGTCGTCATAGGCCCCTCAGGCAGCGGCAAATCCACCTTCCTTCGCTGTTTAAACCTGCTTGAAGTCCCGACCGATGGCAAAATATACTTCGAGGGTATCGACATAACCGACCCGAAGTGCGATATCAACAAGCACCGCCAGAAGATGGGCATGGTGTTCCAGCAGTTTAACCTCTTTCCGCACATGACGATATTGAAAAACCTTACCCTCGCGCCGATGAAGCTGCTCAAGCTCTCTCAGGAAGAGGCAGAAAAACGCGCAATGGAGCTTCTCACGCGCGTCGGCCTTGCCGACAGGGCAAACTCCTACCCCTCCCAGCTCTCCGGCGGGCAGAAGCAGCGCATAGCAATCGTCAGAGCTCTGTGCATGAACCCCGACGTCATGCTCTTTGACGAGCCCACCTCAGCGCTCGACCCCGAAATGGTCGGCGAGGTATTGGACGTCATGAAGAATCTTGCAAAAGAAGGCATGACCATGGTGGTGGTCACCCACGAGATGGGCTTTGCCAGGGAAGTCGGCACCCGAGTCATCTTCATGGACGAGGGAAAGATTGTCGAGGAAAACACGCCTTCGGAACTCTTCACAAACCCGAAGAGCGACAGGCTAAAGACCTTTCTCGCAAAAATCCTGTAAGCACCAATTCTCAATCCATTTAAATTCGACCCTAACGATAGCACTTATCGTTAGGGTTAAATTTAGGAGTTTTTGTAAACTTCCGGTTTGATTTTATCCAAATCCTGAGACAATAGAGTTGAAAAAAATCGGCTCAGGCGTTATAATGGGACATTCAATGCAATAAAAGAGAGGTTGTTTCTATGCAAAGGACAAAGGTTTCTGAGATATATGCGGACCAATCCGCTTTCGGAGACAAGAGGGTCACCCTCGGCGGCTGGGTGCGCACCATACGCGACATGAAAAACTTCGGCTTCATAGAGCTCAACGATGGAAGCTGCTTTAGAAGCATTCAGATAGTATTCGAAAAAGACAAGGTCTCAAATTACGCCGAAATCGCAAGGCAGAACGTCGGGGCCGCCCTGATTGTTACGGGAACCGTGAAGCTCACTCCGGAGGCCAAGCAGCCGCTTGAGCTGCACGCGGAGACCATAGAGGTCGAGGGCGCTTCCTCCCCCGAATATCCGCTTCAGAAAAAGCGCCACAGCGTCGAGTTCCTTCGCACCATCGCCCACCTGCGGCCCAGAACCAACCTCTTTTCCGCAGTTTTCAGGGTTCGCAGCGTGGCGGCTCACGCAATCCACACCTTCTTCCAGGAAAACGGCTTTGTCTATGTCCACACGCCGATAATTACGAGCAGCGATTGCGAGGGCGCGGGCGAAATGTTTCGCGTGACCACCCTTGATTTGGATAACCTTCCCCGGACCGAGGACGGAAAGGTCGATTTTTCCGAAGACTTCTTCGGTAGGGAGACCAATCTCACTGTGTCCGGACAGCTGAATGTCGAGTGCTTTGCGATGGCCTTCAGTAACGTCTACACCTTCGGGCCGACCTTCCGCGCCGAGAAGTCGAATACTCAGCGCCACGCCGCCGAATTCTGGATGATAGAGCCGGAAATGGCCTTTGCTGACTTAAACGACGACATGGACGTCGCGGAAAACATGATTAAATACATCATCTCCACCGTTCTTGAGAAATGCCCGGACGAGATTGAGTTCTTCAACAGCTTTGTCGACAAAGGCCTCAAGGAGCGCCTCATAAACGTGGTAAATTCCGAGTTTGCGAGAATTACCTATACCGAGGCGGTTGAAATACTTGAAAAGCATAAGGACAGGTTCGAGTACCCGGTGTACTGGGGGGCGGACCTTCAGACCGAGCACGAGCGCTTCCTGACCGAGGAGCACTTCAAAAAGCCCGTCTTCGTCACAAACTATCCGAAGGAAATCAAGGCTTTCTACATGCGCCTGAACGACGACGGAAAGACCGTCGCCGCGGCCGACTGCCTTGTCCCCGGAATCGGCGAGATTATAGGCGGCAGCCAGCGTGAGGAGCGTCTTGATGTGCTTGAAAAGCGCATGAAGGAGATGAACCTTAAGCCTGAAGACTACTGGTGGTACCTCGACCTTCGCCGCTATGGCGGGACAAAGCACGCAGGCTTCGGCCTCGGCTTCGAGCGTTTGATTATGTATCTCACCGGCGTAAGCAACATACGCGACGTCATCCCCTATCCGAGAACAACCGGCAACGCGGAGTTTTAAATTTTGAATTTTGAAATAAAAACCGGGCTTTAACGCCCGGTTTTTAGCATTTATTTTGCCTTCGCTCCGATTGACAAAGAAATGCTGCTGTGCTAGAGTTTATATAGTTAGACGAAGCTAACTTCGAGGCGATGTTTTATGCAGAGGACATTGAGAGACTTAAATCCCGGTGAGAGCGGGATTATATCGAGCGTGGGAAACAAATCCGCAGCGGTAAAGCGCAGGCTTGTCGATATGGGGCTTACACCGGGCACCAGGATTACCGTGAAGAAGATAGCGCCTTTCGGCGATCCCATAGAAGTAACCCTGCGGGGTTACGAGCTCTCCCTCCGCAAGGAGGACGCAAGCCAAATCGAGCTTCTCCCCAACGGAAAGTCCGCCGCCGACATACGGCGGAGCAACAAAATCGTATATCCCGAGCGCAGGCTTGACAGCGAAACGCTCCAGAAGATGCGCCGCGACCACGAGCACGAGCAGCGCCACCATTTCGTGGCCTACGACTCGCAGGCTCACGACAGGCGCGAGATGAGAATTGCCCTCGTCGGAAACCCGAATTCGGGCAAGACCACGCTTTTCAACGCGCTGACAGGCTCAAACCAGTACGTCGGCAACTGGCCAGGCGTCACGGTTGAGAAAAAGGAAGGCAAGGCGAAAATAGACGGCAGGAGCGTAACCATTGTCGACCTTCCGGGCATATACTCCCTCTCCCCCTACTCGATGGAGGAGATTATCGCGAGGGACTTTATCATTAACGAGATGCCCGACGCGATAATTAATATAGTCGACGCCACAAACATCGAGCGCAACCTCTACCTGACCGTGCAGCTCCTCGAGCTCGAGCGCCCGATGGTGCTCGCTGTAAACTTCATGGACGAGGTGCGAAAGAAGGGCGACATAATCGACGTGGACTCTCTCTCCAAGCAGCTTGGAATCCCCGTCGTGCCCGTGACCGCCAAAACCGGCGAAAACCTAGACGAGTTACTGCACGCCGCCCACATGCAGATGCACGAGGGCTACACTCTGGAGCCGGACGACCTCTACGACGATTTCACCCACGAGATACACCACGAGATAGGTCAAATCATCCACGACGCAGCCTACGCCGCCAAAATACCGGCGCACTGGGCGGCGATAAAGCTGCTCGAGGGAGATATGATTGTCGAAAACTCACTCAATCTGAGCGCAAACGACAAGAAGGCTCTCTCGGAAATCATTAGGAAGTACGAATCCTCGAGCCCCCTCGGCGACCGCGAGACGCTAATAGCGGACAGTCGCTATCGCTATATAGAAAAAGTCGTAAAAAACTCCGTCAAAAAGGGACAGCCGCCCGAAGCGCTCAGCCCAAGCGACAAAATCGACAGGATAGTCACCCACCGTATCTTCGCAATCCCGGTGTTCCTGCTCATGATGCTAATCATGTTCGGAATCACCTTCGGACCCATTGGCTCTGCCCTTCAGGACGGCGTAGCCTACCTGATTGAAGAATACCTGTCCTCGGGCGTCGAGGCTCTGCTAACTTCACTTGGCGTTGCAGACTGGCTAAAGAGCCTCGTTGTGGACGGAATTATAGCCGGAGTCGGCGGCGTGCTCACCTTCCTTCCCCAGATTGCGCTTTTGTTCTTCTTCCTCTCGCTGCTTGAGGACTCGGGCTATATGGCGCGCGCGGCCTTCATCATGGACAGGCTTCTGCACCGCTTTGGCCTCTCTGGCAAGGCCTTCATACCGATGCTCATGGGCTTCGGCTGCTCTGTCCCCGCGGTCATGGGAGCGCGCACGATGGAGAGCGAGAAGGACAGGCGCATGACGATAATGCTCGTCCCCTTTATGAGCTGTTCGGCCAAACTCCCCGTCTACGGTCTTATATGTTCGGCCTTTTTCGGAAAAAAGGCGGGACTTGTGATTTTCTCGCTCTACGTTCTCGGAATGATAATGGGAATAGTGTCAGGCCTTATATTTAAGGATACGCTCTTTAAGGGCGAGGCACCCGCCTTTGTGCTAGAGCTTCCCCCCTACCGTGTCCCGGGCCTTAGAAACACCCTGCTCCATGTCTGGGAGCGGATAAAGGGCTTCCTTGTCAAAGCCGGCACCCTGATTCTGACCATGAGCGTCGTTATCTGGCTGCTCCAGAGCTTTGATTTAAGCCTTAATCTGACAGACTCGGCCGCCGACAGCATACTCGGCAGAATAGGCGGCTTTATCGCGCCCGTGTTCAGGCCGCTCGGCTTCGGCACATGGCAGGCTGCAGTCGCGTTGCTGACCGGTCTGGTGGCAAAGGAGGCCGTTGTCGCCTCCCTTTCGATGTTCTACGGCTTCTCGCTTACCGCGGAAAGCTCGGTCGTGGCCGGCGCCCTCAGCGGCACCTTCAACACGCTCTCCGCCTTCTCCTTCCTCGTCTTCATCCTCCTTTACGTCCCCTGCGTCGCGGCTGTGGCGGCAATCAAAAAGGAAATGGCGAGCTGGAAATGGACCTTCCTTTCGATAGGCTGGCAGATTTTCATCGCCTACAGCTGCTCCATGCTGGCCTATCAGTTCGGCAGGCTCCTGGGGCTTGGTTAAGCAGAATAATTAAAGGAGCAAACACCGGTTTGCTCCTTTGTTATTAACGCTTTAATTATCTCAGGCTATTTTAGCACATCGAAGGAAATGCTGCCCGCTATGCCTTCCACCTGCTCTGGGGTAAAGGCCTCTCTGTCAAGGTCCAGCGCAACATATACCGGCAACGTTTTGCAGTACGAAACAATTCCGAACTTGTATTCCTCCTCAGTATAATTGCCTCTTTCCTCGGTCTTAGGTCCAAATCGTTATATACTTCGGTTATTGCAGTCTGGATTTCTTCGGTATTGTTAACTATCTCATACTTTTGCTTTACTGTAAACGGAAAAGTCGGCCGAGGATGGCATCAACGGCGCATTTTCCAATATTCCAATCCTGAACGACAATGGCGAAACCGTCGGCTGTATCGGATATAACGTATACGATGCCGAAATGCTCCGCGACATTCCCGAGGATGAAATAGAGCCGCTGATGATATACAACCAGATAGGTATTGGTAAAAATACCATTTATTTACCGTCATTCCCAGGGACAAGGTGAGATTTAGCGTAAACTTGGTGGAGAAGATATGCTCGTTGTACTCCACTCTTCATACATCATTGGCGGGAAAACCGATAGAATACTTCACGCCGGTTTTCTGCTCAGCCTTCGAGCATGAGGCTAGCAGAAGAGCAAAGGCCGCCGCACATAAAGCAAAAATATAAGCTTTTCTTCTCCTCAACACATTCATACCGTTTTGCCTTCTTAAATAACAACGCTTGATATCTTGACTTTATCAAAACCAAGCAAACAACTGCCTTTTGGCGCCGGGATGAGGGTTATTCCTCATCTTTCTTTATTATGACTATTCCCTTGTCGGCGCCTTCGTCGTTTACAATCAGCATACCGTCATCGGAGTTCTTTGAAAGATTCTCAATCTCTTCCCTAGAAAGCTTCAGATATATCTCGCTATTGTTTTCAAGCAGTTTATTCGTATCCTTAAGCTCGCTTGGCACATCGTCCTCTTCGAGAACGAGCACCGCGTAGAGCTCTCCCTGATACTCGTCCACCGCGTTTTTATACTCTTCCGGCGGGAGCGATTCAAGGTATTTTATGAATTTGCGCATATCGGATATCGAACAGGTTGAGAAACCTTTTTCCTTACTATTCAGACTATCCTGTTCTATACCTTCTTCACCGCAGTCCTCGTTGGCGGAACTGCCGAATTTATTCTCGGGCGTTTCAACCTTAGCCGCATCGGAGGCGTTCTCCATGCTCGCAGCAAGCCTGAGAGAAGGAGTATTCTCGCTGCTGTCTGGAGCGAATACTTTGTTGCCGTTAACGGCGGCGAGCATCACGAGGGCAAAGACCGCGGCGAGCCCTATATACCTTAGAAAGGGAGGCCTGCGCCTGCGTGCATTAGCCTCGGCCCTTACTTTCCGCATTATCGAATCTTTCAAATCAGAGGGAGGTTCGACCGTTATCTGGGGCATACACTTTGCAATTTCGCAAAAAGACTCATAGACGGCACAGCAGACCTGGCATTTCGCAATATGCTCGAGCACCGCAGCCTCTTCCTCGGCGGAGAGCTCGGCGTCGACAAGCGCGCTTATCTGCTCTATAAACTTTTCACAACCGGCCATCGTCATTCACTCCCTCTTCGTCTTTTTGACGATACTTCAACTGAAAAGTTCCCTGCCCCGCCAATAATCTTTGCAAGGTTCAAACGCGCTCTTGCAAGGCGCGATTTAACGGTTCCCACCTCTAGGTCCAGCACCCTGGCTATTTCGGCGTAGCTGAGCCCGTTTATGTCTCTGAGCACCAAAATCTTCCTGTGGTCTTCCGAAAGCTGAAGCAAACCCTTCTCTATGGCCTCGCGCAGCTCGCAGCGCTCGAGTTCGATCTCGGGGTTGTTGCGCAAATCGGGGATGTCAAGTTCCTCGCCCTCGCCGTCTATGTAGGTAATGGAGATGGTTTTTTGCTTCTTCTCCTTGCGCAGATAATCTATGCATATGTTAGAGGTCAAGCGGTAGAGCCAGGCGGAAAACCTGCTGTCTCCCCTGAAGCTTTTGAGTGATGTAAAGGCTTTGAGAAAGGTTTCCTGCGTGATATCGAAGGCCTGCTGCTCGTCGCGGGTTATGCGAAGGGCGAGATTATACACATTTTTTTGGTTTTCAATAACCAGAAGCTCAAAGGCGTTCGTATCCCCGTTTAAGACCTGGGCTATTATTTCCCGCTCCTTTTCCCGAGTCACGCAATCACCTCAGCTTTCTCTTTATTTCATCGGTAATCCTGTAAATATCGTCCATCGTCGATATCTTTGATATCTGTTCCTTAAAATACCCGGAGTGCGGCACCCCGTGCAGATACCATGCGTAGTGCTTTCTCGCTTCAAGGCAGGCGATTTTCTCGCCCTTGTCCTCTTTCGCGAGCTCAAATTGCCTGACCGCCGTATCGCAGCGCTCGGCAAGGGGCGGGATTTCCGGAATTTCCTCCCCCCGGATGGCCGCTTCGGCGCGGGCGAAAATCCAGGGGTTACCCAGCGCGCCGCGGCCTATCATGACCATGTCCGCCCCGGTCCTTTTTAGAATCCTAACGGCGTCCTCGGGCGTGAATACATCGCCGTTGGCTATTACGGGAATGCTCACAGCCTTTTTGACCTCGGCGATTATATCCCAGTCCGCGACTCCAGAATAAAGCTGCGACCTTGTCCTCCCGTGCACGGCTATCGCCGAGGCGCCGGCTTCCTGTGCCATTCTAGCAAACTCTACGGCGTTAACGCTTCCCTTGTCCCAGCCCTTTCTGATTTTCACGGTCACGGGCACGCTCACCGCCGAAACGACGGCCTCGATTATTCTCATCGCGCGCTCGGGGTCGAGCATAAGGGCGCAGCCTTCCCTGTTTTTGACTATCTTCCCGGTCGGGCAGCCCATGTTGATGTCGAGAACGTCGGCGCCGGATATCTCGACAGCCTTCGCCGCCCCCTCGGCCATAACCTCAGGTTCGCTGCCGAATATCTGAGCCGCCGCAGGGTGCTCGCCTTCGCCGAGCTTAAGAAGGGCCCTGCTTTTTTTATCCTGGTACACGAGGGCTTTCGCGCTCACCATCTCGGTGTAGGTGTAGGAAGCCCCAAGCTCGCGGCATATCGTGCGGAAGGCCAAATCCGTTACCCCCGCCATCGGGGCAAGCGCTGTATATCCCTTTATTTCAACATCTCCGATTTTCACAGCTCTATATCCAACCCTACAGGGCAGTGATCCGACCCCATAATCTCGGAGCAGATGTACGCCTTGATTATTTTGTCGCGGATCCTGTTCGAGCACAGGAAATAGTCTATGCGCCAGCCGGAGTTGTTGGCCCTTGCGCTCTTTGCGCGGTAGGACCACCAGGTGTAGGCATCCCGAGCGTCCGGGTGAAGGTACCTGAAAGTGTCGGTAAAGCCCGCATCGAGAAGCTCGGTAAACTTCGCGCGCTCCTCGTCCGAAAATCCGGCGTTGCCTCTGTTGGCGTTGGGGTGTTTAAGGTCTATCTCCTGGTGCGCGACGTTCAGGTCCCCGCATATTATAACCGGTTTTTGCCTGTCCAAATTCGTGACAAAGCCGCGGAAGGCATCCTCCCATTCCATGCGGTAGTCAAGGCGCCTGAGCCCGTCCTGGGCGTTGGGGCTGTATGCGCAGACCAGATAGAAATTCTCATACTCGAGCGTGAGGACCCTGCCCTCGTCATTGTGCTCCTCGGTACCGAAATTCCGCATAACGGAGATAGGGGTTTTCTTCGTGAAAACCGCGGTGCCGGAATAGCCCTTCTTTACGGCGTGGCACCAGTAGTCCTCATAGCCCGTTATGTCGAGTTCTATCTGCCCTTCCTGGAGCTTTGTCTCCTGTATGCAGAAAAAATCGGCGTCTATGGCTTCGAAGAAATCGAGAAAGCCCTTCTTCATGCAGGCGCGAAGGCCGTTGACGTTCCAAGAAATCAGTCTCATTTCAGTCTCCCGTCACTTTTGTGTCAACTTTGCTACACAGCGGTTTATCGGTATACCCTGACTGTGGAATTTCTCCTCGTAATCGGTCATAACGCCGAAAATACCGTTTTCATGCAGGTTGCGCGTCACGTCGAAAAGCTCAAAGCCGTTCTCCGCAAACTGCTCGAGAGAGTATTCAAACAGGAGCGTGTTGTCCGTTTTAAAGTGTATCTCCCCGCCCTCGGCGAGAATGGTTTTATAGATATTGAGGAAGCTGGGCGCCGTCAGCCTGCGCTTAGCGTGGCGCTTCGTCGGCCAGGGGTCACAGAAGTTTATATATATGCGCTTTACCTCGCCCTGCGCAAAATACTCCGCGAGAAGGGCGGCGTCGCATGTAATGAAATATGCGTTTTTTAGTCCGGCGGCGACAGCCCTCTCCATCGCGACGACGAGAGCGTCGGGCACTTTTTCAACGGCAATGAAAAGTTTATCCGGGTTGTTGCCCGCGGTCTCGACTGTAAAGCGCCCTTTTCCGCAGCCGATTTCAAGGTGAAGCTCGGAGCAGCCGCTGTGGAGTTCCAGCCATTTACCCTTGTGGTTTTCGGGGTCTTTTATATGAACGGCCGCGCAGCGCTCGAGCCGAGGGATAAGGTTCTTCTTTTTTCTCATTCTCATAGGATGATGCACCAAGCAAAAATTAGTCGAAAAGTATCGCTTTATTTTACCATAAAAGAATCAAAAAGCAAAACAAAAATGTTGCACCTTATGAGTAAATCATGTATAATATTCTCCGTTCGCCGGGGCGTAGCGCAGCTTGGTAGCGCACCTGCTTTGGGAGCAGGGGGCCGCAGGTTCAAATCCTGTCGCCCCGACCAGCCACTATAAAACCGCCTTTCGGGCGGTTTTCGTTTTATTGTGGCTGATAAAACCGCAAGAAACATAGAGGGCAAAAAAATGTCCCCGCAAAACGCCTTCTCGCATTAAGTCGTTTAATTTGTTAGACTCCGATTTATCCAAGCTTCTCCTCCCACTCGTCCTGCTTAAAGCCCACCAGTACGAAATCGTCGCCGACGAGGATTGGGCGCTTTACGAGCATTCCGTCGGAAGCAAGCAGGGAAAACTGCTCGTCCTCGTTCATGGAAGGCAGCTTCTTTGAAAGCTCCAGGGCCTTGTACTGCATGCCGCTGGTGTTGAAAAAGCGTTTAAGCGGCAGACCGCTTCTCTTGTGCCAATCCCTTAGCTCAGCTTCGGATGGGTTTTCGAGCTTAATGTCGCGAAAGACGTAAGGCACTCCCCTCTCATGGAGAAAAGCCTGAGCCTTCCGGCAGGTTGTACACTTGGGATAGCAGACAAACAGCATAGTGATTCCTCCCTCGTCAGTGGATTTATGTAATTTGCGCAGTTAAGACTCTTAAAGAGCTTGTCCTCGTTCCGGGTAAAAAATTATTCACAGGTTATAATCATCCCAGAGAAACCATACGCATAACGCCGCGTCTCTGTCAGCAGCACTGCGCAGTTTTAGAGCGCAGTAAGAATGTCACGGTATTTCAAATATTTAGTATAGCATATTCCTCGGCAAAGCACAGCATTTGACATTGTTTTTTAGACCTGATATTATATGCTGGTTTAATCAGCGTGAAAGGAGCATTAAAATGGAGAAATTTATCCCCTTTGAGAAGCTCTCAAAGAAAAAGCAGCGGGAGCTAATGGCAAAAAGGCGCGGAAGCTGGGGCGCACTGAAGCCGGTGACGCGCAAACCCGAAAACCCCAAGGCATACAATCGAAAGAAGGCCCGGAAATGGATTGACGATTCCATGACCGGGCCTTCTTATTTTGGATTTACCGGCATCAAATAGGATTCGAAGCTAAATCTTTCCCATTTCTTTCATATGTCAGCTTAAATCGTAAGTTCCTGTTGAAAAGTTTCATTCCTCAAGGAAATCGACAAGTTCCCGGTTAAACCTTTCGCGCTGGTCATAGAACAAAAAGTGACCGCAGGATTCAATCGGCACAAGCCTTGAACTCTTTATCAGCTCCTTCTGCGCCTCTGCGAGCGGGAACTTGCACACCTGGTCGTTTAGCCCGTGGAGAATAAGCGTCGGAACCCTGATTCTCTTTAAATCGTCGAACAGTTCCTCGTCGAGCCATGCGTATGCAATCGCCTCGGTCGACCAGCTTGCCGCCTGCAGCCCCAGCTGGAAAACCCAGTCGGACAGGGCCGGGCTGACCGGATTGTAAAATACCCTGCTCCCAAATTCTCTTAATGTATTTGGTCGGTCGTTATGTAAACCCTCTATTATCTCAAGCACTTCTTCCTTTCTCAGGCCGTAGGGGAAGTGCGGGCGCTCAATAAGGCTCGGGGCCGCCGCGGCGCAAAGGACAAGTTTCGAAACGCCGTATCCCCTGTGCCTTGCCATATAGCGCGCGCAGATGGCGCCTCCGGTCGAATGGCCGAGCAGCGTAATGTTGCTAAGCCTCATTGAGTTTATAATGCACCTTAAATCGTCCGATATTCTGTCGTAATTGTAACCGTTCCATGGCCTGTCGGACTTGCCGAAGCCTCTGTAATCTATTCCGATGCACCTGTAGCCGAGCTTTGGCAGATAACTGTACTGGTATTCAAACAGAGTATGGTCCCCGGGCCAGCCGTGGACAAAGAGAATTGTTTTCCGGCCTTTTGGATTGATGTCTTCCACGTAAACCTTTATGTTGCCCTCAACGAAGATATAATAACCCATACAAGCACCTCAAATTATAAATCATTACTTATAATTATTATGGTGCTGTCTGGCCGAAAATGATTGATAGGCCGTTGAGGACAAATTGGGCTTTTCAAAATTCTAAAAAACTCTCACCGCTACCTTGAGCCTGCCCTTCCTCGTCTCCTTCTCAACGCCCTCGTAGATAAACCTGCCGAAGCCGCGCACGGATACGATGCTCCCCGGCCCTGGCGAAAAGCTAACACTCTCGACAAGTCGGCTGTCAACATATACCCTGCCCTGAATTATAAGCTCCTGGCTCTCACTCCGCGAAAGCTTGTAGACGGCGGCGACAATTGCATCGAGCCGCTCAGAAGCGACATGGGCATGGCTTATTTCGGGCAGCCTGCTTATAATCTCCGGGGCTTCCGTTACAGCGCATTTAACCGACGTGTTCTTCACCCGGTCAAGCTGTTCTACTATAATGGATGAGACAGATTTAAGGCAGAAAAGATAGGCGGAGTTTTCGCTAAGGACAATATCGCCGAGAACGCTCCGGCGAAGTCCCAGAGCCATCAGAGAGCCTAGGAAATCCCGGTGACTCAGCTTATCGGCAAACTTTTGTGATTTCGGCGAGATTAGTATGCAGTCAATCGGAGGCTTCTCCGTATAGCCGCAAAACCGCTCGTCGCCGAAGCAGGCAATTTTCCTCTCCGCCGTGTCGTAGCCTCCTTTCAGGCAAAAAGGGGCGCAGCTGCCGTCAAAATCTATCCGGCAGAGCATATCCTGCTCGGCGAGAGTCAGAAACTCCGAATAAACATATACGCCGCGGCTGAAAGAGCGGCGCGCAAGCTCCAATATTCTGTTTTTGAATAGGCGTTCCGACTCGTCCATTACTAATCTCCCTGTATACTAATGCTTCAGCCTTGGCGTAAGTTTATGCAAAACAAAGCCTATTAAAACACCCATCGTGTTCAATATCAAGTCGTCGACTTCGCTGATGCCTGTACCGAAGGCGAACTGAAGGAATTCAATCGAGAAAGACAATAGTAGGCCAAGCAAAATATCCCGAAGAAAGGACGAGAACCTTTCACTCATGCAAGGCATAAGAAAACCGAAGGGCACAAACCAGATTATGTTCCCTGCAAACAGATAAATAAACTCATAATACATACCATAGCGCAGCATATCAATATAGCCGGCAAAGAAATCGATTACGACGTTGCCGTTCTGAAAAAGGTTTAAAAAAGAAAAGCCGGCTCGAAAGACGGTTATTTTGAGCAGAATCAGCAGGTAAACGCCAAAGACTATGTAAACTAAGCGTTTTTTCACTCTTTCCACATCCAAAGGCACGTTTTGACGCTCTTTTTTGCGATAAACTCAGGTATCTTGTCAAATCCTCTTGACATTGGCAAAAATTGGTAATATTATATTCTCAGCAGTACGAAGGGGGTTTGACTATGTCTGAACTAGCCGGCGTAAAGCACGTTACCATCGACGTCCCGGGCGATTTCAACAGTGTATTTCACGCCTGCGCTTCAGCGGTCGACAAGACCGGCGGAATAAAGCAGGGAAAAGTAATGTGCGGATTTCTCTATTTTAAGTACAAGCGCTCCTTCACATGCAACTCCTCTTCCCTCTACATAAGCGTGACAGAAAAGGACCCCGATTTATGCAGCGTATCGTTCATAACAAGGTCTTACGGCGACAATGCGGGCGCCCGCACATACTGGAGACTAATCAACCATCTGACGAGCACCTTTCAGTGATTATCTTCATTATTTTCATGATTTTCCGCCTCGGCAGCATTTGAGTATGGTCAATACCAGAAAGACATATTGAGAGCGGATATGATTGGTTCGGAGCTGGAGCACAGCTCTTTTTTGTTTAGTTATTACGACCTTCTCCTATTGAATCCCAAATATTTGTCTAGTATTTTGAATTGCTTTAATCTGGATATTATCATATAATGTGAGCAGATTGCAGAAAAAGGAAAAGATTCTATGGAACAGCTGAGAGCAAAAAAGGGTTTCATATGCGACATGGACGGCGTCATCTACCACGGCGACCGCCTTCTGCCCGGTGTCAAGGAGTTTGTGAACTGGCTCTACAGGGAGAACAAAAAGTTTTTATTCCTCACAAACGCAAGCGGCAAGACCCCGAAGGAGCTGCAGCTGAAGCTCTACCGCATGGGGCTCGACGTGGACGAAAGCCATATCTACACAAGCGCCCTCGCCACGGCCAAGTTTGTCAGCCGCCAGCATCCCGGCTGCACCGCCTACGTCATAGGCGACGCGGGTCTTTTCAACGCTCTGCACGACGCCGGAATATCAATAAACGACGTGGACCCGGACTACGTCATCATAGGCGAAACCGAAAACTACAACTACAGGAGCATATGCCGCGCAACTTATCATGTTATGAACGGGGCAAAGCTCATTGGCACAAATTCCGACCTTACCGGCCCTTCGGAACACGGAGTATATCCCGCCTGCCGTGCCCTAGTGGCCCCGATTGAGCTCACCACCGGCAAGACCGCGTATTATATCGGCAAGCCCAACCCACTTATGATGCGCACGGGGCTGCGCATGCTCGATGTGCACTCGAGCGAGGCGGCGATAATCGGCGACCGCATGGATACGGACATAATCGCGGGCATAGAAAGCGGCCTTGACCCCGTACTGGTCCTGTCGGGCGTTTCCACAAGGGAAACCGTGGAGCTCTTTCCCTACCGCCCGAGGCTGATTCTAAACGGCGTCGGCGATATTGTGCCATAAGCCGGTTGGCATTTGCGATGCTTATATAAAAAACCCCGATTGTTCAAATCCCGCAGACCTTAGTCGTCTGCGGGATTTAAGTTTTCGGTATTGAGCAAAACTTTCCCGATTTTTTCAGCGCAGAGGCACATGCTGTAGCCTTCCCTGAACGGTATGTGCCTAAGCTCGGCCCCCTCTATCGGGGATAGAACGGAGAAGCCGGCAAGGCCCTGCGAAAGCCCTTTCCCGGTAAATTTGACGTAGCTCTCCTTTGCCGCCCAGATTCTGAAAAACTCCTCCGGGGCATAACCGCGGGTCTCAAGATACTCCGCCTCTGCGGGATTGAAAAAGCGCTTTGAAATATCCCTGTAGCGGCATTTTTTATGTTCCTGTATGTCTAGCCCCACCTCGGAAGAGCCGAAGGCGCAGGCCCAGTAGTCCCCGCTGTGGGATATGGAGAACTTGATATGCGGGGCGTTCGGGAAAAAGGGCTTGCCCCCCTTCGTCCTTACCTTGCTGAAGACGGAGGGGTCCAGGCCGGAGTAGTGCGAGGCTGAGCGGTACAGCCTCTCTTCCTCCGAAAGCTCGCTTTTTGCATCATAGATATAGACGGTTAAATCGCTCACGGCCTGCGCATACCTCTTTGATTTAAATTATTACGACCCGGCTTTCACTGCGTGAAATAGCCTTAGGGACCTTATTAAAGTTTTTATCCGTCTTTTCATACAAAGCATTACAAGGATTTCGAGCAGTTTTCAAGCTCCTTTTCGATTTCCTCCCAGTCTTCGAGCCACTGGAGAAACACGTCGACCAAATCCGCGTCAAACTGAGTCCCCTTGTGCTTGATAAGCTGCTCTTTCGCCTCTTCAAACGAAATAGCCTCGCTGTAGGTCCTAACCGAAAGCATCGCGTCGAAGGCATCGACGATGGAAACGAGGCGCGCTTCCTCGGATATCTCGCTACCCTTTAGGCCCTTGGGATAGCCTTTGCCGTCGATTCGCTCGTGGTGCTCGAGCACGATATTCGCAATCTCCTTGTAGTAGTCCACAACGGACAGAATATCGTAGCTCTTGCGCGGGTGCTGCTTTATAATCTCAAACTCGCTTTCGGTCAGAGCGCGGTTTGACAGGAGTATCTCGTCGGGTACGGCTATCTTGCCTATGTCGTGGAAGAGCCCCGCAAGCCTCACCCTCTCGCAGTAGTCCTTGTCCTTGTTCATGGCCATTGCGAGCTTTTCGGCCAAATAGGCCACCCTGTCGGAATGACCTCTCGTATATATGTCCTTGGCGTCAACCATAAGCCTTATCATCTGGGCCATTTCCATATAGCTCTTGCGTATTTTCGACATGAGCAGGGTGTTGCCCAGGGCCGCGGAGGACTGGCGGGCAAAAAGCTGGAACAGCTGCGCCTCATGCAGAGTCGGAGCCTCTTCAAGCTCAATCCCCAGGATTCCGACTACCTGGTTCTTTTCGTCATACAATAGCGTCTCCAGAATCTGCCCTCCATTGCCTATTCCCTTCCGGAGCTTTCCCACAAGCGTCACAAAGCTCTCGTTTTCAATGGAGGCTATGCCGTTTCCCGCCCTTATGATTCGAATGTCGGGAGCGCCGCTCTCCGAAAAGTTGAGTATCAGAGTGCCGTTTCTGCCCCCGAGGAGCCCAAGACTCGTGCGCAGAATTTTCTCGCCGACTATATCTATATTCTCAAGGTTGTATATGTTGGGAATCGCCTCTATCAGGGAGGCCGTGCTCTCCTGATAGCTGCGGATTGTACGCAGCTGGCGAATCGACTTTACGCAGGATTCGATAAGCAGCTCAAGCTGCTCCAAACGGTTGCTCTTCTCATAATAACCCTGTATATCCAGCTCGCGTATGGTTTTCAGCGGCGGCACAAGGCTCTTTTGGCCGGTAAGCAGTATGATATATATATCCCTGTTAAACTCCCTAATCTGCTCCACGACCTTGTCGCCGTTGATGGGCCGCATCAGATAATCGAGCAGGAGTATGTCGTAATTGCCTCTCCTCACACGCTCGATGGCTACATAAGGGTCATTCTCCACATCTATATGGTATCCCGCTGCCTGAAAATAGGACTGGAGCATCGCTGTCACAATCGGGTCGTCGTCCAGTGTTAAAATTGAAATATCGCCGTTGCCGTTTGGCCTCTTTTCTTTTTCCATTTAAACCTTCTCTCTTTCACTCGGATGAGAATTAAGCTATTCCAGCGGGACAGAAAATCTAAACTGCGGCTGACCTGCTTCTCCCTCGGGATAAAATGGCCGCATTATATTAATAGGCAAGCAGTCTTGCTCCCCCATCCCATAACCCCCGAGGAGGTTTATATCCTATTCCCCATCAAGCCCTCAAAGCGCTATCCGGCGTTTTATCAAAATACGGAACAAACAGCCTGCCCGCTCCGTCAAAGACTGTAAACATCCGAAGGGCGAGCCTTATCGGACGGTCCAAATCATACCGTATAAAGCCGCCTTTAGCTTATGTGATATTCTCATGTGTGAGGGTTGGGCAGCGGCAACATATCAAATCAAAATAAAAGCGCCCAGGCGGTTTGTTGACTCAAGCCTATGTTCATCCACCTGAAACAACGAGGCGTGGCTCAGCAAACACGCAGGCGGTATAATTACACTATTTGAGGCTTTGAACTTAAAGGGCAAAAGCCCGCACAGCGGCACGGCCTTCCCCGCCATGGCAAACCTGCGCCCAGGCATAAAGCGGGCTTCGGCCAGCGAGGTAACGCATATATCCGGATATTCGCAGGCGAAATAAGCATGCCGCCCCGATACCGAGGGCATGGCGGTGCGCATATCAAGAGATTTGCCGCTATTAAATTTCGCTTCCCGAGCATTTTTGCGCAACGAAATCTCCATCCGTCCCCTGCCGCGGATGGTAAAGCCTCTATTTAACAAATCATTTCCGGTGAATAAACGCTTTAGTTCTCCAATACTCTGCAGTCTCAAAGTCTGGAGAAAGACGCCCATCTTTTCAGGAAGCAGATTTCCCAAAAGAATTCACCGCCATATATATGTAAATGGTAGTAACATAAGTATACATAATTCATTGGAAAATGCAACTTATTCGACAAAAAAAGACAATCATTTTTGCTTGTTTGAGACGTTTATTACAAAACTCAAAACATATCAAAACAACTGCAACCTTTTTCCATTTTAAAAAGTATTAAGGGTGAGGTGGATTTATGGAGGAGAAAATCACGCCGGCAGCCAGCGCAGATGAGTCCACGCATAGGAGACTGATAGAGAAGTACGCAGCGGCCGTGTACCGTCTCGGATTATCATACCTCGGCAACCGCGAGGACGCCGAGGACATCATGCAGGAAGTCTTCCTGCGCTACATTAGAAAACCCCGCGCTTTTGCCTCCGAGGAGCACGAAAAGGCGTGGTTTATCCGCGTTGCCATCAACTGCTGCAAATCCTTCATGAACTCCGCCTGGAAGCGAAAAATAGTCCCCTTTGAAGAACTCGGCAACCAGCCCGCGTCCGAAAAAACGGTCAGCTCTTACAGCTCGGTCTACGAGGCCGTGAAGGCCCTCCCGCCTAAGCAGCGCATGTGCATACACCTCTACTACTACGAGGAGCTTTCGATTAGCGAAATTTCAAAGCTGACCGGTATCCGCGAATCCACGGTAAAATCCCACCTTTTCAGGGCAAGGGCCGCCTTGGAGCAAATGCTGAAAGGAGAGCATCTTAGTGAATGACGATTTCAAGAAGAAATACCGCGAGGAAATGGACAGACAGTTTCCCTCCGCTGAATCCCTGAAAAGCCTTGAGGACGCGATGGGCAGGGCTTCGCGCAAATCTAAAGCGGTCAGAATCCGCTCGCTCGTGGCGTTAGCCGCCTGCTTCGCCCTAATCGTCGCCTTCTCAGGCCCGATTATGAATTTAATAAGCAAACAAAGCAAAAAAATCGAAGTTCCAACCGTAGCTGGAAGCTATGAAGAGCTCTATACCCTGCTGTCCGAGCTAAGGACGGAGAACAACAAAAACACATACGCGCTGGACGTATGGTTCGGAGCCCATGAAGCCGCAGCAGCCCCGGAGAGGGCGGCAAGCGCCACTGACAGCAGCAAAGGTCTTGCAGATATACCCGAGTTTTCCGATACCAATCTGCAGGTCGCCGGAGTGCAGGAGGCCGACATTGTCAAGACTGACGGCAGATATATCTATGCCCTCTCGAGCGAATACCTCTATATAGTGTCCGCCGTTGACGGGAAGCTGCAAAAAGTCTCCCAGATAGTGCGTAATGTTTCGGACGAGCAAAACCGCAAAGGAAAAAGCTCGCTTGAGATGTACGTCAGGGGCGACCGCCTCATCGTGCTGACAAATTACTACTCTTACTATCCAGGGCCGTGGGGAGCGGAGCCCGCCCTGGATGTGGTTCCCGAAAAGCGCGCCTACATCCTGCCCTATTTCGGCGCGAGCGAAGTGGGCGTAGAAATCTACGATATCTCGGACAGGGCAAACCCGAGGCAGCTGAGCACGCTCTCCCAGAGCGGCAGCTATGTCTCCTCCCGTATGATAGGCGACATTGTCTACCTTGTGTCAAACCAGAACGTATACGACATAGCCAAGGATAAGCCCGAGACATACGTCCCGCAGGTTTTCCGCAACGGCGAGGGCAGCCTGATTGAGGCTAAGGACATCTGCATTGCAATTGCCCCCGAATACCTTCCGTCTTCCGCCCAGTATCTGATTGTCTCGGGCATCGACACAAGCGGAAGCGGCGAGATTGTCTCCACAAAATCCATCCTCGGCTACGGAAGCACCGTATACTCAAGCAAAGACAACCTCTATGTGGCCGCATATTCGCAGCTTGACAGCGCGGAAAACAAATACTCCGACGCGACGAAGCTCTACCGCTTCTCGCTGAACAGCGGCCGTATCGAGTTTGAGGCCGAGGGAATTGTTCCGGGCACGATAATCAATCAGTTTGCGATGGATGAGCACAACGGTACCTTCCGCATAGTCACAACAGTGTACAGCTACACCTACTCGGACGGCCGGGACGGCGACATTGTGTGGCGCTCGGTTACGGACAGCGAGCAGCACAACGCGCTCTACACACTCGACTTAAACCTCAACCTAGTCGGCAAAATCGAGAACCTCGCCCCCGACGAGAGGGTATATTCGGTGCGCTTCATCGGCGACACCGCCTACTTTGTGACCTTCAGGCAGGTTGACCCGCTATTTGCCGTCGACCTTTCCGACCCCGCGAACCCCGTGATTCTCAGTAAGCTCAAGATACCCGGCTTCTCGGAGTACCTCCACCCCTTCGCCGAGGGATTGCTCTTCGGGCTCGGAAAGGACGCCGACGAGGAGAGCGGCAAGGTCGGCTTCCTGAAGCTCTCGATGTTCGATATTTCGAACCCTTCCGATGTAACCGAGACAGATAAACTTATAATTGATGGCACCTTCTATTCCGAGGCAAGCTACAACCACAAGGCCATCCTTATAGACAGCGAGAAGAATATCATAGCCTTCCCCGCGGACGGAAAATACTATATCTACTCCTACTCGCGCGATAACGGCTTTATGCAAAAGGCGGTCATCTCGCTTGTTGAGAAGGAAAATGACTATTACTATTATTACTACGAATTGCGCGGTCTCTATATCGGCGATTATCTCTATGTGGTAAGCGACCGGAGCATTTCATCGTACAGCATGGAGACATACAAGCTCCACGATACGCTGAAGCTCAGCGCATGAAATAGTCTTCATTCCGAAATACCGCGGCTCTTTTGCCGCGGTATTTCTGCTTTCGAGATTGAAAAAATATGCAATTGATGCTATAGTGTCAATGTTATTGTGTCAAAAGCTTTGGAGGTATTGATGAACGGTTATAAATACATTCTTTTTGACCTCGACGGGACCCTGACCGACCCCAAGGAGGGCATCACGCGCTCCGTCGCCCACGCCCTTAAATGCATGGGGATAGAGGCTCCCGAGGACCTCGACGAGCTCTGCAAGTTCATAGGCCCCCCGCTTAAAGACTCCTTTATACGTTATTACGGTATGTCCGACGCCGATGCGCAGACAGCCGTAAGCAAGTACAGAGAGCATTTTTCCCAGGGAGGCCTGTTTGAAAACGAGGTATACGAGGGCATGCGCGAGCTGCTCGAAATTCTGAAATCAAAGGGCAAAACCCTAATCGTCGCGACTTCCAAACCCCAGTTATTCTCGGAGATGATACTTGAGCATTTCGGGCTTTCGCAATATTTCGATTTCGTCTCCGGCAGCGAGTTTGACGGCACCAGAGTCGAAAAGGCCGAGGTCATAGCGCATGCGATTAAGGAATGCGGCATCGATAAGAGCTCGGCCGTGATGGTCGGCGACAGGAGCTACGACGTAGTAGGCGCGAAAGCAAACGGGCTGCCCTGCATAGGCGTCCTGTACGGCTACGGCAGCCGCGAGGAACTCGAAGAAGCCGGCGCCGACTTTATCGTCGCAACAGTGTCCGAGCTTAAAGACATGCTTATATAACAAACTCCGTTCCGGGCTTAAGTTTCCGGAACGGAGTTTTTCGCTTCTCTCGTAAGCACTCTTATCCACTTGTATCTGTTTACCTTAATTCCATTCGGCAGGCATTTGGCTATCTGGTCAAGCTTAAGGCACAGATATGTGACTTCAGGCGGCCAGCGGAAAACAAAGGCGCTTATGTAGGAGAGCGGCAGCGTAAACAGGAATGTAAATGCGGTGTCCACTATCAATCCGTACTTCGTGTCCCCGCCGCTCTGAATAATGCCGGCTACCACGGGGTATTCGTATGAAGTACCCACAACCGTTATCGCCAGTATCAGCATGAAGGTGCGCGTAAGGCTTCTAGCCTCGGACGTCAGCGTGTAATAATCCAGAATAAAGCTTCTCAGCAGCATGATTATCAGAGCGGATACGATACCGAATCCAAGAAACAGAAGCTGGATTGTCCTTGAATAGGTCCTAATCTTATCCGTTTGGCCGGCTCCTATGGTTTTCCCGATAATAATTGAACTTGCCCCGGTTGTCCCGCGGTAAAATATCGTCGATGTCTGAAACATTGTGGATGCTATGCTGTTTGCTGCCACCGCCGAGGCGCCGACGTGCCCGAGTATGGAAGCCTGCAGAAACGTACCCACTCCCCACGACGCGCAGGCCGCGACAACCGGTATAGATACGCGCAAATAATCCCACAGGTATTCCCAGTCCGGCTTGAGCCAACTTGAAAATCTTATTTTAAGCTTCTTGTCGACAAATCTGACGTATATCACAACAATAAGAAGCTCCGCCAGTCTCGCTGTGAGCGTGGCAAGTCCGGCTCCTTTAGCGCCCATTTCCGGGAAGCCAAGATTGCCGAAGATAAGCAGGTAGTTGAGGAAAACATTAACCACCAGGCTGCAGAGCGCCGCAACAGGCGCTATTTTTGTGCTCTCGACGCTCCTGTAAGACAGGATAAGCGTGTTTGAAAACGTAAACACCAGGTAGGTAAACGATATGTAAGTGAGGTACTCGACACCCTGCTCGATTATCTCGGGCTCGTCCGTAAGCAGCGAAAGACATTGAGCCGGGTAAAAATGCGTAACAATCGTGAAGATCGCCCCGGTCAGGAGCGCGAATTTCATGCCTAGCGCTATGATGCGCCTAATCGGCTCCACCTCTCCCTTGCCCCAGTACTGAGCGCTCAGCACAACCACGCCGCTTGCGATTCCCGTAGAAATCTGCATCAGGAGATATTGTATCTGGTTTACGAGCGACACTCCCGACATCGAGCTCTGGGCGTACATGCCTATCATTATGTTGTCGGCAAAATTGACGACAAATGATATAAGCGCCTGCAGAGCAATCGATATGAAAAGCGAGAAGAACCACTTATAAAAACTTTTTTCACGGACCACAAACGACATACAGGACCTCCCAGCAGTTTGTCCGATTGATTATATCACTTTTTATCCGTCCTTCACAGTCCTAATTTGACAATTCCTTTATCGCCGCATCGAAGCAAATTTTAATCCCCCGGGATGTCAGCTTGTCGATTATGGTGGCGAGCATTTCCGGCGGTTCCACCATGCCGGATTGAATCCACAGCTGTATTGCCCCTATGCTTCCGCTGGAGACAAAGCTGTAAAAGTACTCAATCAGCTTCTCGTCCTCGACCTTCATGCTGAGGGTCCAGCTCTCGCGGCTCTTTTCATAGGCAAAGTCGATTATGCGCTTTAGAAACTCGGAGTCGCCGTGCTCGCCGAGGAGTATCTTGCAGATGTCGCTGTTTGCCTCAATGCACTTTATAATCTCGAGCACCATTTCGTAAGACTGGAGCGCGGCGTCGGTGTTTGTCAGATACTTGTTCAGAGTGGCCTTAATGTCGTTGTAAAGTTCGTTTTGTATCTGCTCCAAAAGCGCGCGAGGCTCGCTGTAATGAGAATAAAAGGTGCCGCGGTTTATGTCGGCAAGCTCGCAGATTTCCTTCACCGTTATCTTGTCTATAGGCTTTGACTTCATAAGCTCAAGCAGGCTCTGCCTGAGCACCATCTTGGTATATTTCACGCGGCGGTCCAGCTTGTCATTGCTCATGTTTAACCCTCTTTTCCCGTTCACGAAATTTTTACATTTGCACGCCGGGGATAACGAACATGAGGCTTGCTTTCTGTTTGTTGGCATACAATCCTAAATAATCTGATTGTTGTTAATTAGACACGGTATAAATATAATATAAGCGTGTACAAAAATCAACATGCTGTCCGAAAAGAGGTTTATTTGTGAGTCTTTCAAGGGTTATTTTAAAACACCGCAAGCTCGTCATAGTCCTGTTTGTCGCGGCCGCCATCCTGTGCGTAATTCTGCAGTTCGGGGTATACGTAAATTATAATATAGTAGACTATCTACCTGAGGACGCAGAGTCCACAAAGGCGCTCAATATTATGCGCGAGGAATTTGAATCCGGCGTGCCCAACGCAAGAGTCCTGATTCCGAACGTGTCGATAACCGAAGCGCTTGAGTACAAAAAGGCGCTGTCAAAAATAGACGGTGTTTCCGACCTCATGTGGCTTGACGATGTCATTGATTTGCACGAGCCGCTTGAGATGGCGGACAAATCCCTTGTCGAGACGTACTACAAGGACGGCAATGCCTTAATCTCCCTCGCAATCCGGGAGGACGACGACCTTCGCATCGTAAGAGAAATCCGCGAGCTCATCGGAGAGAACGGCGCAGTATCGGGCAACGCCGTGGTCTCCGCAACCTCAAAGGAGATGTCCGCCGGCGAGACCACGAGGGCGATGATTTTCCTCGTTCCGCTTATCATTGCAATCCTTGTAATCACCACCAACTCGTGGATTGAGCCTCTGCTTTTCATGGCGGCGATAGGCGTTGCGATACTTCTGAACATGGGCTCAAACCTCTTGTTCGACGACATTTCCTTCATCACGTTTTCCGTCGCCCCCATACTGCAGATGGCAGTATCTCTCGACTACGCGATTTTCCTGCTCGGCAGCTTTCAAAAGTACAGGGAAACTACGGACGACATCGAGGAGGCTATGAGTCTTGCGATGAAGCGCTCCCTGCCGGCGGTGCTTGCCAGCGCCCTCACCACCCTTTTCGGCTTCCTTGCCCTGGTCTTTATGCGATTTGAAATCGGCGCAAACCTCGGGCTTGCACTTGCCAAGGGAATATTCTTCAGCCTCGTGTCGGTCATGGTCTTTCTTCCCTGCCTCACAGTATCCTGCTGCAAGCTGATTGACAGGACAAAGCACAGGAGCCTTATTCCCAGCTTTAAAGGAAGCGGAAGGTTTTTTACAAAGGTTCGCATCCCCGCGTTAATACTCGTAATTCTGCTCGTCCTGCCCAGCTATCTGGCCCAAAGCAAAACGAGCTATCTCTACGGCATAGGGGACCTTGAGCCTAGCTCGAAAGCGGGCATGGACGAGGCCAAAATAAACGAAATATTCGGGCAGTCCGTGCCCACTGTGCTCCTTGTCCCGAGATGGGATGTGGCGAGGGAAGCCGAGCTCACGGACGAGCTTATGAAAATAAAAAACGTGACCTCGGTGGTATCCTACGCAAGCTCGGTGGGGGCGGAGATACCGCCCGAATACCTCGATGAGGAGATCGTTTCGCAGTTTTATTCAAGGAATTACAGCCGAATCATAGTTTACGGCGATACGAACCAAGAGGGCGAGGAGGCCTTCGAGCTCGTAAAAGAAATCCGAGATACCGCGGAGAAATACTACGGGAGCGAGGCGCTCACCTTCGGCGCGAGCGCGAACCTCTACGACGTGAAGGAAATCGTGACGGCCGACAGCTTTATCGTTAACCTGCTGGCTGTGCTTGCAATAGGCTTGGTTCTGCTGTTTACCTTCAAATCGATCTCACTTCCAGTCATACTGATTATAACGATTCAGAGCTCGATTTGGATAAACCTCTCGATTCCCTATTTCATGGGCACTTCGCTCTCCTATATAGGCTACCTTGTCATAAGCACCGTTCAGCTCGGCGCCACGGTCGACTACGCAATCCTCTTTACCGACCACTATCTTGCCAACCGCAAAGTGATGCTGCCGAAGGACGCCGTGATGAAGACCGTGGGCGAGACTATAGAGTCAATTCTAACCTCGGCGGCGATTGTCTCGTTATCCGGCTTTATCCTCAGCTTCATATCTTCGAACAGAATAGTAAGCCAGCTTGGCACACTGCTCGGGCGCGGGGCCATACTCTCAACGATTATGGTGTTCTTCTTCCTCCCCGCAGCCACCACACTGCTTGACGGCTTGGTTAAAAAGACTACACTTCGCGCGGATTTTTACAAAAAGGAGCATAAACATGAAAAGGCTAATTAAACTTTTGCTTCCTGCTTTGCTTGTATTGACTGTGGTGCTATCTGCACTCACCCCTACTCTTGCGTCACGCAGTGAGGCTGATTTGTCGGCGGCGCCTGACGCCGAGGCCATCGCTTCAAAGGAAGAGGTAGTTTACGCAAATCTGAACAACGACGGCACAGTCAGCAAAATATATATTGTTAATATTTTCGAGTCCGATAAGGGCGGCATCGTAAGGGACCGTGGCGATTACGAGAGCGTTATGAACCTCTCGGACACCTCGGAAATCAGGCGAAACGGCGACGAACTTTCCTTCAGCATGGGCCCCGGACGCTTCTATTACCAGGGCAACATGAGAAGCACGCTCCTGCCCTGGGATTTCAAGATAAGCTATTCCCTTGACGGCACCGCGCTCTCCGCCGATGAGATTGCCGGCAAATCCGGCGCGCTTGAAATAAGCATCACGACAAAGGATTCGGCCTTCCCGGATAAAGCGTTTTTCGAAAACTATATGCTGCAAATCTCGCTTACGCTCGACAGCTCGAAGTGCCGGAACATCTCGGCAGGCGGAGCGACCATCGCAAACGCGGGCAAAGACAAGGTAATCAACTTCACCGTTATGCCGAACAGCGAAGGCAGGCTGAAGCTCTCGGCTGAGGTCACAGACTTCGAGATGAAGCCAATACAAATCACCGCCGTTCCCCTGTCGATAAGCGTGAACATGCCCGATTCAGAGAGCTTAAGCGAGGAATTGTCGCCGCTCTCCGACGCCATAAGACAGCTTAAGGACGGAGCAAACCTGCTTTCAGGCGGCATCGGTGAGTTGAGAGAGGGCTTTGCCGGCTACAAAGGCGGCTTTTCGGAGCTCCGCAACGGCTCCACCGGCTTTTTGGGCGGCATCAAGGCGCTTGCCGAACAGTCCCCCGCCCTTACCGAGGGTTCCGCTGCGATACTAGAAGGCCTGAGGGCTCTCAGCGCCTCGCTTGAGACCGGAGAGCTGAGCGGCATTGGGCAGCTGAGCGAGCTGCCCGGCGCCCTATACCAGCTTTCAAAGGCGACCGAGGAACTGGCCGCAGGGCTTAAGGAGCTTGAGACTAATTTCACCCAGGGCTACGCTGCCCTTTCCGCCTCCATAGAAGCCCTCCCCTCTCAGGCCCTTGACAGCTCGGTACTCGCGGCCCTCTCCTCTTCATCGGACCCGAATGTCCTCGCTCTGCTGGGCGCCTATCAGGGGCAGCTTGAAGCTATAATGAGGCTCAAGGCAACCTTTGATAGCTTAAAACCGCTGTTTGAGAGCATCTCACCCGCTCTTTCGCAGTCGGCTTCCGGGCTCAGCGAAGTCTCGCTCAACCTTCTCAATATTTCAACGGCGATGGGTTCCTCGCTCGGAAATCCTGAGCTTGGCAGTTCCGTCGGCGGGCTTAAGTCGGGCGTAGACCTTTTCCTCGCAAATTACGAGAGCTTCCACGAGGGTCTTGTCGCCTACACAGCCGGCGTCAAAGAGCTTGAAAATGCTTACATTAAGCTGGACGGCGGCATCGGAAGCCTCTACGGGGGTACAATCGATATTTCAGACGGCCTTGACGAGCTTCACAGCGGCGCATCTGGGCTCTCGGCCGGCATAAATGAGCTGTATTCTCAGACGAGCGATATGAACGCTCTCATATCGGATAAAATCGAGGAGCTTCTGTCCGGCTACGACAAAAGCGATTTCGTTCCCAACTCCTTTGTCTCGCAGGGCAGCGAGGTATCTTCGGTCCAGTTTGTTTTCAAAACCGCCGGCGTAAGCCTGCCGGAGCCCGAGCCAAGCACTCCCGTTATACCTGAAAAGCCTAGCTTCTGGAAGAAGCTCCTCGACCTTTTTGGACTCTAAACTGAGGCTTATATCACAATTTCAACCAATTGACCTCATACTCCCCTCCATTTTTCAAGAGCGGTGGCAAGGGCACAGGTCCCGCCGCCGCTTTTTTATAAAAATATACGGCATTTCGCTTGGAGTGTTTCCCAAAGCCGCCGTATTTCGCCTGGAGAAATTACTGTAACTGAGTACATTATTTTTTGATTATACAAATCTTGTACACAAAACAAGCATTGCAAAACCCTGCGGCCGGTCTTGGCCGCAGGGTTTGCTTTTGGTAACCGAGGAATTAAATCCGATACGCGTCATAATTTAGCAAAATCTATAGGCGCTTTGAATCTGAAGCAAATATCCAGCTTACTAAGCCCAAAAAGATTTTAAGCTTCGCCATCGTAAAAAAATCAGCCTCCTTAATCGGGGGCTTTTTTGTCAGATTTAATTTAGAGAAAATGTTTCAAAAAAGCTATAATATGCTAATAGAAGTTTTTATTCAGCTTATTCTATTATAAGCTTACGAAGCCATGGGATATAAAAAATCCCGCAATCTCGGGGACTGCGGGACAGTATTGGCGGAGAGAGAGGGATTCGAACCCCCGGTCCTTTTGGGACAACGGTTTTCAAGACCGCCGCTTTCGACCACTCAGCCATCTCTCCGTGTTGTCGCTAGGTTATATTAACACAAGGATAAGTCTTTGTCAATTCATGCAATAAGATAATGTTAATATTGCAAAATACATTTGTGGTGGTATAATATGAGCAAACATTTATTGTAATTTTCGTCGCCCCGGCGGCATGATTACTTGCGAAATTATGCAAATTTCAAATCCCTGCCGCCACAGCGTACACGCTCAAAATATATCTCAGGAGCCCATAATGGATAACAGTAATTCCAACCCGCAGAAACTCCCCCTAAAAGAGCTGTTAAATCTGTTTCTGATAACATTTAAAATAGGCGCCGTCACATTCGGCGGCGGTATGGCGATGCTAACGATATTCTCCACCGAGTTTTCGGAAAAGAGAAACTGGGTGTCGGGAGACGACATTGCCGACATCGCGGCCGTAGCCCAGACGCTTCCCGGAATAATTGCGGTAAACGTCTCATTACTCATGGGCTACCGTATCGGCGGAGTACCGGCCGCACTGGTCGCGGCCCTCGGTTCCGTTCTTCCCTCGTTTATCGTTCTTTGTATTGTTGCCACATTCTATTCGATTTTATCCGACAACGTCTATGTCCGCGGAATACTCAGGGGGGTCTCCGGCGCCGTCGTGGCGCTTTTTGTTTCAACTCTGTATAAGATGTCGAAGAAGAATGTAAAAGACTACTGGGGATTCGGCATATTTATTATCGCCGCAGTTCTGATGTTTGTCTTCCCCTCTCTGAGCGTAGTCTACATTATATTGGGCGGAGCTCTCCTCGGATTTGTCCTATACTATCTCATACTGCGCAAAAGAGGAGGCACCGGCCGTGACTGATTACCTGCTTTTGTTCTGGATATTCTTTAAGACGGGGCTGTTCACGATTGGCGGCGGCATGGCGATGATACCCTTGATTCAGCAGGAGCTTGTCGCGCGCGGCTACATGACCGCAGCCGAGGCGGTAGACATGGTGGCCATATCCCAAATGACCCCCGGTCCCTTCGCCGTAAACGCCGCGACCTTTGCCGGCTACAACCTCGCCGGCATTCCGGGCGCAGTTGTCGCCACGCTCGGCATCGTGCTCCCCTCCATTATAATCTGTCTCATAGTTGCTCGCTTTTTCTTCCGATTTCAGGAAAGCCCGGTTGTCAAGTCCACCCTCTCGGGAATTAAGCCCGTTGTATTGGCCTTGATTCTTTCGGGGCTTGTTTCGGTTTTCCGCTCCGCAGTATTGCCCGAGCTGTCTATAACCGCTATAGATTTCCCCGTATTACTGATAGCGATTGTCCTTTCCCTTCTAATGCTTAAAACCAAGATTAGTCCGGCTCTTCTAATCCTATTATCCGGTGCGGTTGGGGCCGTTTTTCTAAGGAGTTGACATTTATGCGATTTGCATTCAACGGAAACGTTAAGTTCGACAATCATTTGGAATTTGACGTGGTTATAGTTGGCGCGGGGCTCGCGGGGCTGTATACGGCACTGCACATCGACAAGAAGTTCAGCTGCTGCATCCTCAGCAAGGAGGGCGTGGATACTTCAAACTCATGGCTTGCGCAGGGCGGTATAGCCGCGGCCATCGCAGTAGACGACAACCCGAGCCTTCACCTTGAGGACACTCTGATAGCGGGCGCCGGACTCTGCGACAGAAAGGCCGTCGAAGTTCTGGTTGACGAAGGCCCGCACGACATTCAGAACCTCATCTCCCTGCACGTGCCCTTTGACCTCAACGAAGACGGCGACCTGCAGATAACGCGCGAAGGCGGCCACAGGAGAAACAGAATCGTCCACGCTTGCGGGGACGCTACCGGGCGGGAAACCGTTAAGGTGCTTGCTCAGCTGGTCTATCCCCTAGAAAACGTCAAGCTGATGGACCACACCTTCTTTATCGACATCCTAACCGATGAAGAAGGCGTCTGCGGCGTGGTCTACGCTGACAAAGAGGACAGGCTCGGCGTAATATCAACCCGGCACGTCGTCATTGCTACAGGTGGAATCGGCCAGGTTTATCTCTCGAGCACCAATCCCTCAATTGCCACCGGCGACGGGATTGCCGCTGCAATGCGCGCGGGCGCGAAAATTAAGAACCTCGAGTTTATTCAGTTCCACCCGACGGGCCTTTACAGCCCGAACCCCGAGGAGCGCGCCTTCCTTATATCCGAGGCGGTGCGCGGAGAGGGCGGCCTGCTCAAGAACAGCAAGGGAGAGCGTTTCATGTACGGCGCCCACGAGCTGAACGAGCTGGCGCCGCGCGACATAGTCGCCCGCGCCATAGTGAGGGAGCTTGAGCGCAGCGGCGAAGACCACGTATACGTGGATATAACCTCGAAAGACGAGGAATTCCTGAAGAAACGTTTTCCGACAATATACAGCGAGTGCCTAAAGCGCGGCATTAACATAGCAAAGGACTGGATACCCGTTTTCCCGGTACAGCACTATCTGATGGGCGGCATCGAGGTCGACCTAAACTCCGAGACCTGCATAAAGGGCCTGTACGCCTGCGGCGAGGCAGCCTGCACGGGCGTGCACGGGGCAAACCGCCTTGCCTCCAACTCCATGCTCGAATGCCTCGTGTTTGGGAGAAGGGCGGCCATGAGCATCAACGATTCCTTAAAATCCGCTCCCACGGCAAAAGAGCCCTCGATTCCGGACACGCCCGTAAGGCCCGTAATCTCGCCCGATTATACGGCGCTTCGCATGGAGATACGGCGCCTTATGAGCGAACACTGCTATATTATCCGCACGGAAGCGGGCATGAAAAAAGCTCTGAATAGAATAAGCGAAATCCTTGAATATCTCAAATCCGGCTACAGCGCAGGCAAAGCATATATTGAGGCGCTGAATGTCGCAAGCATCGCTAAGGAAATTCTAATTGCCGCCATAGAGCGGAAAGAAAGCGTAGGAGCTCACTACAGAGAGGATTGCGAGAACAAATGTACTATTTAGGTCTTGACGATTTCATCAGGCGCGCACTTGAAGAGGATATAGGCACCGGCGACATAACCACGATAAGCTGCATCCCAGAAAACGCCGTCTCCAAAGGTGCGTTTAAGGCAAAGGAGGCCGGCGTCATCTGCGGGATGGACATACTTATTCGGGTCTTCGCCCTTTTAGACCCCTCGGTCGTCGTGACCCCCCTCGTCACCGACGGAACCTTCGTTGAAAAAGGCAAGGTAATTGCCGAGATTTCCGGCAACTCTAGAAGCATTCTCTCGGGCGAGCGCGTCGCTCTAAATCTTATTCAGAGACTCTCCGGAATCGCGACGCGCACCTATGAGGCCGCAAAGCAGGTTGCGGGGACAAAGGCCGTAATCGTCGACACCCGCAAAACCACGCCCGGCCTCAGGGTGCTTGAAAAATACGCGGTCAGAACCGGCGGAGGGCAAAACCACCGCTTCAATCTGGCCGACGGGGTCCTTATAAAGGACAACCATATCAGGGCGGCCGGCGGCATTAGCAAGGCCGTCGAGGCCGTTCGCAAAAGGGCGCCGCACACGCTGAAAATCGAGGTCGAGGTCGAGACAATGGAGCAGGTCGACGAGGCCCTGGCTGCCGGCGCCGACATAATCATGCTTGACAACATGAGCCTTGAGGAAATGAGGGCCGCCGTTAAACGCATAAACGGCAGGGCGCTCGTCGAGGCCTCCGGGAATATGGGCGAGCGCAACCTGCGCGAGGTTGCGGAAACAGGCGTAGACCTCATCTCAATTGGCGCGCTTACGCATACGGTAAAAGCGCTGGACATCAGCCTTAAGTTCTATGAATAAATGCGCACTCTTGTAAAGAAAGGTATCCGGCAAGCGGGAATGAAACCGCTTGCCGGATTTTGCTTGCTCAAAGAAATTACAGGGCTATTCACCACTTAAACCTGCCATTTGTACCGGAACGTTGGAAGACTTAATCGGAAACTCAATAAGAAAATCGGAACGGTTAAACCGTTCCAATTTCTTATCTTCTTATTATTAACTTACTTATTCGTCGTCTTCGTCGTCCTCATCCTCGTCGTCGCTGACACAGCAGCACTCATCCTCGTCCTCGTCAAACTCGAATTCGAGTTTTTCATCGCAGTTGGGACAGTTTATCGACCCGAGGCTGAGAACGTCCTCATCCACGGTTATCTCGTTATCGCAATTGGGGCACTTGACGGTGAAGAACATAGGCTCGTCTTCTTCATCGTCGTATTCGTCCTCATCGCTGTCATCCTCGTCGTTTTCGCTGTCGAAGACATAGTCCTCAACGTCCTGCAGGTCCTCGCTCACCGCGTCAATCTCTTCACCCAGCTCGTCAATAGCATCGCCGAGGTCTTCGATATCCGCAGCAATGTCGGCAAGCAAGTCTATGATTGCGCTGAAAAGCTTGCCTTCCTTTGTCTCCTTGTCGATTCCAAGACCGTCGGCCAGGCCCTTCAGATACGCCGCCTTTTCAGATGTTGTCATTCTAGCTTCCTCCTTTGTAATGTAGATTATCCCTTCGCGCGCTCCAAATATTCACCCGTTCTTGTATCAATTTTAATTTTGTCTCCGGTGTTGATGAAGAGTGGAACCTTTACCTCCGCACCCGTTTCGAGCGTCGCAGGCTTCATGGTATTCGTGGCGGTGTTCCCTGCAAAGCCGGGCTCGGTTTGGATTACTTCAAGCTCGACAAAGGTCGGCGGCTCGACGCCAAATATCTTGCCCTTGTATGACATGACCTTGCAGACCATGTTTTCCTTAACAAAACGGAAGCTGTCTCCAAGGAGTTCGCGTTCAATAGGTACAAGCTCGAAGGTCTCGGTGTCCATAAAATAATAGAGGTCGCCGTCTGAGTAGCTGTACTCCATATCTCTGCGCTCAATATACGCAGACTCAAATTTGTCGGTCGGGCTGAAGGACGTTTCGACAACGGCACCAGTCATGACGTTCCTCATCTTGGTGCGAACGAAAGCCGCTCCCTTTCCGGGTTTTACATGCTGGAATTCGATAACCTGCATGACCTTTCCGTCCCACTCAAAGGTTATGCCATTTTTAAAATCGCCGGCTGATATCATAAATATTTCCTCCTGTATCTGTATGCCCAGTATAGCTAAAAAGATTTGTTCTGCAGGTCATTTTATATTATTTTCTCATCATTTGCAAGTAAAATGTAGCAATTCAAATGACAATAAGTTCTTTTTTGGCTCTTGTAATGTTCTCGCAGCCGTTTTCCGTGATAATCAGCACATCTTCGATTCTGACGCCGAAACGGCCGGGCAGATAAATGCCGGGCTCTGCGGATATAACGGCTCCCGGCTCCATCACTGTTTCCGAGATTGGTCCCGCGTTCGGCTCCTCGTGAATCTCGAGGCCTACGCCATGCCCGAAGCCGTGCCCGAAGTATTCCCCGTAGCCGGCCTCCTCTATTACCTTTCTCGCTGCGGCGTCAATCTCGCGCCCCTTGACGCCCGCCCTTGCGGCAGCTATACCCGTAAGCTGGGCTTCAAGCACGATGTTGTATACGGTTTTCATCTCCTCGCTTACATCGCCGATAGCAACCGTGCGCGTCATATCAGAACAGTAGCCGTTATAAATGCAGCCGAAGTCCATCGTGAGGAAATCGCCGCGCTGCAGCTTCCTGTCCCCCGGCATGCCGTGCGGCATGCTCGTCTTCTCCCCGGTCACAACTATCGGGTCGAAGGAGATGTTCTCCGCACCGTTTCTGAGCATCCGGTAAACCAACTCCGCGGCTACCTCGCGCTCCGTCATCCCGGGGCGGATTATCCCCAAAGCCTCGTCAAACGCGCGCTCGGCTATGCGCTGCGCAGCAATCAGGTTATCGATTTCCGAGCGGTCCTTTGTTCGGCGCAGCTCATTTATCAGCTTGGAAGCAGGCTTCATCGGAACCTTAATTATCTCGCCGCTGTACTTGCCATACTCCGCGCAGCTCATATAAGCTTCCTCGAAACCCACACAGCTGCAGCCGTGCTTCTCAAGGGCTTCCGAGATGCGCAGCTTGTAGGAATTCCTGTTGTCCACAAGCTCTACTGTAAAGCCGGCTGCGGTCTTCTCCGCCGCTTCAAAATAGCGCGAGTCGACAAACAAGTAGGCGCCGTCCTTTGTTATAAGCGCAACTCCGTCCGAGGAGTGAAAGCCCGAGGCGTAGCGCCGGTTTACGGGCGAAACAAGCAGAAGCGCGTCAATCTCATAGTCTTCAAATTTGGACCTGATTTTTTCTATGCGGTTCATCACTAATCCTTCTTTTCCTTATCTACTCGAATTTTTTTGCAAAAATGCGGAAAGGCAGCTCCGCTATATATCGCAGGATGTAGAAAATGTTCGAGAGCTTCAAAGGCTCCACTATGACCGAAACCATGCCAGCGCGGTTGGCGCTCCAGACGTCCGTAAATATCTGGTCGCCTACGAGCAGTGTCTCCCACGGCTCCCTGTTCATGCTGCGGGCGGCCCTCTTCACCGCGTCGGGCCTCGGCTTTTTCGCGCCGTCGATATAGGGCACGCCCCAGAGCGCCGAAAACTTCTTCGCTCGCTCAGTCCTTGTGTTAGACACAATGAAAACGTCAATCGAGGCTGCCGAGAGCTCATTTTTCCACCTAATCAGCTTATCCGAAGGCTCCTGCCCCGAATAAGGGGCGAGCGTGTTGTCGAGGTCTGTAAGCACAAGGCTGATTCCATGCTTCCTTAACAGCTCGGGTGTGAGCTCAAAAATCGACTTTACCCTGAATTTTGGAATAAGCGAGCTAAACATTCGTCACCTCGGAATAGGTTTGATTGTGAACTAATATGATTATACTGCGGTGTTTTTCTATTCCTAATCTTATATGGGCTTGTACGCAGTTTAAGTTTTTAAGCTCGGCTGCGTGTGAAACCAATACGCGCCGACGTGGAATCTCGTAAAAAGCGTGATAAACCTAAAAAGCGGCAGCGAATACTCAGGCGGCCTGCCTGCCACATAAATTTTAGTAATTATATCATATCCGGCTTGTATCGGAAAGGGGCGGAGAAAAAAATGCAGTATATTATCGCGGCGGAGCCGAAGGAGATAAAAAATGCCTCATCTTTCAGGCAGCCCCTGGCGCACATCGCCTACAAAATCGGCAGGGACGCGCGCCTTTATCGCGCCGAGGACGCGGCGGGCATCGAAGGCGGGTATATGATAGTAAGCTCCGACGGCGATGTACTTCCGGACGAGTATACGGTCACGGAAATAATAAACGAGTGCAAATCCCGGCGTTTTAAAGGTGTCTTTGCAAATTTTGGGCCGACTCCCCTGCTTGGTGAACTCTCCAAGGCGCTTGCCGAGCAGAACCTGCGGCTTATTGTAACTGAAAACCTAGGAAGCGAACACCCGTACGCCTGGGTCCTCATATCCTCGGCGCTGTCCGGCGGAACGCTCAGGAGACGGCTCGGCGAGGCTATAGGCAAATACGGCGCGGGCAGGATTGTGCTCGACATTGAAAGGATTATCAGGGAGTTTGTTCCCCCTGCCTACGACGGTGAAGGCAGGATTGTTTCCAAAGAGGAGTTTGAAACGCTGAAGGCACGCTACTCGCCCACCCCTTTCTTCTCCCATGAGCTTTGCTGCAATTACTTTATATTTTTTGAAGGCGGGCGGCCCCATATCGTGCTCTACGACAATCTGGGAAGCATAAAAAATAAGCTCTTTACAGCGAGCTCGCTTGGAATCGACAAGGCGATGTTCCTCTATTCGGAAATCTACGACCTTATGTCAAATCTCTGAAATAACAACAAATTCGGGCTGCCCAAAGGGCAGCCCGAATTAACTATCAATAGTATCTTTTATTCTTCTTCCTAGCCGCCTCCGACTTTTTACGGCGTTTAACACTTGGGCTCAGGTAGTATTCTCTCTTCCTTAAATCAGCAAGAACACCAGCCTTCGCGCAGCTACGCTTAAAGCGCTTCAACGCGCTATCCAGCGACTCGTTCTCTTTGACGCGGACTTCCGACACAATCTTCCCTCCCTCCAACTACGCTGCAAAGCAGCGCTGTAAGGGCCATCATCATATGGCTTTAACATTGGTATTATAATTTACTTATAAAAAAATGTCAAGAACTTTAAGCCTTCGCTATCAAATTAATGAGCTTATTCTTAACCACAATGGTCTTAACTAGCTCCTTGCCTTCCATGGCCCGCTTAACCTTTTCATCGCTGAGCGCGGCATTAATTACAACGCTGTCCTCGCTGTTGTTCGGGACCGTCACCGTCGTCCTGAGCTTGCCGTTAATCTGGACGGCTATCGTTATCTCGGCTTCTACGGTTTTCGCCTCGTCATATTCGGGCCAAGGCTGCTGGCAGCAGAAGCCCTCTCCTCCGAGCCTCTCCCAGAGCTCCTCGGCGATGTGGGGAGCAAAGGGGCTGAGCAGCTGCAGCAGTAGCTTTATATCGGACTTGTTGCAGCCCTTATCCGAAAACTCGTTCACAAGCGACATGAGGCTCGCGATGGCCGTATTGAACTTGAGGTTCTCTATGTCCTCGCCGACCTTCTTGATTGTGCGGTGGATGGCGGTCTCGTTCTGCGGCGTGTATCCCTCGTCGGGCAAGTCAATCACTTTCTCGGCGAGGTTCCAGACCCTGTCGAGGAAGCGCTTGCAGCCCTTTACGGCGGTCGAGGACCAGGGAGCGGCCTTCTCAAAGTCGCCTATGAACATAATGTAGAGCCTGAGCGTATCGGCGCCGAACTCGTTAACTATGTCGTTCGGGTTTATAACATTGCCCCTCGACTTGGACATCTTCTCCCCGCCCTCGCCGAGTATCATGCCGTGGCTCGTGCGCTTTGCGTAGGGTTCGGATGTCGGGACAACCCCGAGGTCGTAGAGGAACTTGTGCCAGAAGCGCGAGTACAGCAGGTGGAGCGTGGTGTGCTCCATGCCGCCGTTGTACCAGTCGACTCTGTTCCAGTACTTTATCGCATCCTCGCCTACGAGGGCTTCCTTGTTGTGCGGGTCCATATAGCGCAGGTAGTACCAGGATGAGCCGGCCCACTGGGGCATCGTGTCGGTCTCGCGCTTGGCCGCTCCGCCGCACTTCGGGCAGGTGGTGTTCACCCAATCCTCCATAAGGGCAAGCGGCGACTCGCCGGTATCAGTCGTCTCATATGACTCGACTTCGGGTAGAAGGACCGGCAGCTCGCTCTCGGGAACCGGGACCCAGCCGCATTTCTCGCAGTAAACAAGCGGTATCGGCTCTCCCCAATAGCGCTGGCGGCTGAAGACCCAGTCGCGCAGCTTGTAGTTCACCTTTGCTTTGCCGATGCCCTTGGCCGTTAGCCACTCGATGATTTTGGCCTTGGCGTCCTCGACGGAGAGCCCGTTTAAGAAGCCAGAGTTCACCATCACGCCGTTCTCTATTTCCGTATAGGCGGCTTCCTCCACGTTGCCGCCCTTCACGACCTCGATTATCGGTAGCCCGAACTTCTTTGCAAACTCCCAGTCCCTCTCGTCATGTCCGGGAACAGCCATAATGGCGCCGGTTCCGTATGTCGCAAGCACGTAGTCCGAGGTGAAAATAGGGATTTCCTCCCCGGTCACGGGGTTTATCGCGCGCACGCCCTTGAGCTCGATACCGGTCTTTTCCTTGGCAAGCTCAGTCCGCTCAAAGTCTGACTTGCGTGCCGCCGCCTCCTGATAGGCGATTACCTCCTCCCTGTTTTCCAGCCTCGGAAGCCAGGACTTGAGGAGCTCGTGCTCGGGAGCAATTACCATGTAAGTGGCACCGAACAGCGTATCCGGGCGGGTTGTGAAGACGCGCAGCTTGTCGCCCGCAGTTGTGTCGAAGTCCACTTCAGCACCGGTGGAGCGGCCAATCCAGTTCCTCTGCTGGACCTTGACGCGCTCGATGAAATCGACCTCGTCGAGGTCGTTCAACAATCGCTCCGCGTACTCGGTGATTTTGAGCATCCACTGGCTCTTTTCCTTGCGAATGACCTCGCTGCCGCAGCGCTCGCAGACGCCGTCCACGACCTCCTCGTTAGCAAGGACGCACTTGCAGGAGGTGCACCAGTTCACGGGCATCTTGGCCTTGTAGGCAAGCCCCTTTTCAAAGAACTTAAGGAAAATCCACTGGGTCCACTTGTAGTACTCAGGGTCGGTTGTGTCTATCACCCTGTCCCAGTCGAAGCTGAAGCCGAGCATCTTGAGCTGCTCGGTAAAGCGGGCGATATTGCGCTTTGTGACCTCCCTCGGGTGCATCTTGTGCTTTATCGCGTAGTTCTCCGTGGGCAGGCCGAAGGCGTCGAAGCCTATCGGGAAAAGCACGTTATAGCCCTGCATGCGCCTCTTTCTCGCGACTATGTCCATCGCGGTATAAGGGCGCGGATGGCCCACGTGCAGTCCCTCGCCCGAGGGGTAAGGAAACTCTATAAGTACGTAATACTTCGGTTTCTCTGAGCCGTTAACCGCGGCATAGCACTTTTTTTCTTCCCAAATCCTCTGCCACTTTTTCTCTATTGCAGCAAAATCATACTTCATATCTACACATCTCTTTCGGTGGTAATGAACATGAAAAATCACCCCGAACGGGGGCGGCTTTTTACTGAACTATAAGCTCGGAAATATCGACCTGTTCCGCGTCCCCCCAGAGACGCTCAAGGCCGTAAAACTCGCGCACCTCTTTGGTAAAAACATGCGTTATCACGCTTCCGAAGTCAAGGAGGGTCCAGCCTCCGCCTCGGTAGCCCTCAATCCTGAGAGGCGGCGTGTCGTTCTCCTTGAGGACCTTTTCGGTCTCCTCGGCAAGCGTCTTTGCGTGAGTCGATGAGGTCGCGGTACAGATGACGAAATAGTCGGCAAGAATTGTAATCTTCTCGGTCTTTAATACTTTGATGTCCTCAGCTTTCTTCGAGTCCAGGGTTTTAACTATTAATTTCATTACTTCCGCAGGAGCCATCTTCAATCTTTTGTTCCTCCTATGATTAGTCACCCAGTATTATGCCGGATGTCGCGTAGAGATTACCGTTTTCGTCCCTCGTGATAACGTTGAGCGCGTCCTTCGTAATCTCCTCTTTATAGGGACTGAGCTTCGTGTTAATCATATCGAGCCACTCGTCGAGATTCACGACGCAGCAGGCCATTCCGAAGGCGTAGTCGTTGTAGTTTGCGGGCAGGGTCATGAAATCCATCGACGAGCTGTCGAGCTTGAGAAGCTCAAGGCCATACCAAACCATATTTCCGACGGTAAGGTCGGTTAGAACGTAGTCCTTCCATATCTGGGCAAACTCATTCACCTTGCTGGCGTTTCCTATCTGGAGGCACTGCTTTGCAAGCTCCTTCATAAAAGCCTGCTGGGTTGCGATGCGGTCGATATCCGCCCCCAGATACCCGGGTCCGTAGGGTGAATTTTCATTGTTCTGCCTGAAGCGCACCACGCCCAGGGCCTTTTCTCCGTCGAGGTGCTGGTAGCCAGCCTCAATGTGAATATGGAAGTCCTGAACCGGGTCGTCGTAATCCATGTTCACCGGCACGTCGAACCATACTCCGCCTATTGTATCCACTATCTTCACAAAGGCCTCAATGTCCACGACCACATAGCTGTCAACCGTAAAGCCAAGCAGGCTCTTGAGCTCTTCCTTGGCCTTCTCCATATCGTAGCCGTTGTGCGAATAAAGGCCGTTAATCTTCTTATATCTGCGGGAAACGTTGACCAGCGTATCCCTCGGGATGCTGACAATGTTTAGTTTCCTGTTCACCGTGTCGAGGGCGCCGACCAGAATCGTGTCGGTGAGGTCCGCCTCGTAATCCTTGCCCAGCACGACAAAGGTGTAGAACCCGTCTTTTCTCGTATAGCTAACAACCGGCTTTTCGCTGGGCCTTGCCGAAGGATGGGGCGTCACGGCGCTGCTCGGCGTCGGAGTCGGGGTGACCTGCGCAGGAGGACGTACGATAATCTTCCATGCAATAAAAATTGCGGCTAAGACAATCACCGCAACCGTAAGCGCGATAATCCTTCTTCGCCTTTTTTTCCTCTGATAATTCTCAATTAACGCGTCGATATGCGCGCGCTCCTCGGGAGTCTTTCTATGGGGCACATCGTCCGTGTTTAAATCCTTAATAATCTGTGTGTCCTCTGTCATCACGTCTTTTTCTTTTTTCGACTTTCTCTCTCTGTCGTTGTTTCCGGAACGCTTCATTATGCTTTATTGCTCCTTTTCAGATACTCTATTGCCAATAGAGTATTCGGATGAGGAATTTGCCCTTCTTCCTTGACGGCCTCGATTGTCATCTCCAGCCCCAGAAGCATAGCCCTGTCCAAATCACTGTACGCAAGCTGCCTCAATACATCGACTCCCGGAAAGTCTCTTCCAGGCTCTATGTAATCGGCGATATAGATAATCTTTTCAAGCAAGGACATGCCGGGACGGCCCGTCGTATGCCATAAAATGGCATCGCAGACCTGCTCCGGCATTCCGAATATATCCCTGGCTATTGCAGCTCCCGTCTTTGAGTGCAGGAGCTTTACGTTACTTCTTTCGGCGGTATCTGTCATAATATCATATTTTTTACATAATATCAACTGCTCGTTTAGCGTGAGTTTTTTAGTAATGTCGTGCAGTATCGCGGCGCTCCTTGCGTCCTCCTCGTCGGCGCCCCAGCGCCTTGCGAGCTTCACGGCCTCCTGCTCGCAGCCGAGGACGTGGGGTATCCTCTTTTCGCTGAGCATAGCTATCGCCTTTTCTCGCAGCCAGTCAAAATCAGGCTTCACGCCGTAGAGCCTGTTTCTAACTATGAAAGCGTATACCTCGTCGTCGAGGTATTCCCGGCCCCTTCTCTGACCCAGCATCTCGCGAAGTTCGCTGGATGAGATGTCAATCGCGTCGTTCCGGGCAAAAACTATTCTCACGCCGTACTTTTCTTCAAGGTTTTTCGCGCAAAGCTCCAACTCGGACTTGTCGCTGTGCCTTGAAAGGGCGCAAATGGATACGTTCTTCACAAGCCAGTCGATGCTCCTCCAGGTTTCAAGAGTGCAGAGCATATCATTCCCTATCAGGAGCCAGAATTCAGCGCCCGGATAGAGCTTCTGAAGCTCTTTTATCGTATCGACGGTGTAGCTTATCCCGCCGCGGCTTATCTCTATATCCGAAACCTCGGTGTTCGGCATGCCTTTTGTCGCAATCTTCAGCATCTCAAGCCTCATCTCGGCCGAGGCTGAATCTTCGGGCAGCGCCTTGTGCGGCGGATTGAGGGTGGGTATGAATATCAGCCTGTCAAGGCCGAGCTTATCCACCGCCAGCCTTGCAGCCTCGGTGTGGCCGATATGGACCGGATTGAAGGTGCCGCCAAAAAGGCCTATTTTTTCTGTCCTGGAAAATGCCACGCTTAGACCCCCGTATAATCCACTCAGACCAGCTCTATGCCCGGCTTCTCTTCGTTCCTTTTGTAAAGCACGAATCTGCTCCCTATCACCTGTACTGGCTCGGACTGTGTGAGCCTGGCAAGCTCGTCGCAGGCCTCGCGCGCCGTGAGCATAGAGTTTTCAAGCACGCGGCACTTTATAAGCTCCCTTGCCTTGAGCGCATCCTCGGCCTGCTTCACCACGTTCTCGGTGATGCCGCCCTTGCCGATGTGCACTATCGTATCTATGGAATTTGCCAGCGCACGGAGCTGCGCTCTCTGTTTGCTAGTCAGCATATATAATAATCTCCCAATTTTTCTATTTTGAGTATATTTTTCCGAGTTCTTTTTTTAAATTATTCAGGGCCTTGGCCCTGTGCGATATTTTATTCTTCTGCTCGGGGCTCATCTCTGCCATAGTCATATTATACTCGGGCAGATAGAAGACCGGGTCGTAGCCGAAACCGCCGCTGCCTCTCGGCTCCCTCAGTATAAGCCCGGTGCACTCGCCTCTGGTTATGATTCTCCTGCCGTCCGGGAAAACGCAGGCAATCGTGGAGACAAAACTTGCCCCGCGCTCGTCCGTGTCTCCCATGTTCCGGAGCAAATACTCTATGCGCTCTGCGTCGGTCCTGCACTCATCCCCGCCGTAGCGTGCCGAATATATGCCCGGCGCTCCGCCCAGCGCGTCGACCATCAGCCCCGAGTCGTCGGCAATCGCGGGGAGCCCCGTCGCCTCCATGACGGCCGCAGCCTTGAGCAGGGCGTTTTCCTCGAAGGTCCTGCCGGTCTCCTCGACCTCTATATTCACTCCGGCCTCGCCCTGGGAGATAACCTCAATGCCGAGCTCGGAGAGTATCTCACGCATCTCTTTAAGCTTTTTCGGATTGTTGCTTGCAAGTACGAATTTCATAATTACCTCAGCAGCGCGTTAACAAATTCCAGCGGTTCAAAATCAATCAGGTCGTCTATCTGCTCGCCCACGCCCACATAGCGCACGGGCAGCCCGAGCTCGTCGGCTATCGCAAAGACTATGCCGCCCTTTGCGGTGCCGTCGAGCTTTGTCAGGACAAGCCCCGTGACTCCCGCCGCCTCCTTAAACTGCTTTGCCTGCATTAGGCCGTTCTGGCCTGTGGTGGCGTCAATCACGAGCAGGGTCTCCCTGTCGGCGCCCGGCAGCTCCCTGTCGATTATGCGGCTTATTTTATTGAGCTCGTTCATCAGGTTCTGCTTGTTGTGGAGCCGGCCGGCCGTGTCGCAGATTATTATGTCGGCTCCTCTGGCCTTGGCCGCGGAGATTGCGTCGAAAACCACAGCCCCGGGGTCCGAGCCCTCCGCATGGCGCACGATATCGGCCCCGGACCTCTTTGCCCATTCGGACAGCTGCTCGGCTGCGGCTGCGCGGAAGGTGTCGCCGGCGCAGAGCAGAACCCGCCTGCCCTCCTTGGTGAAACGAGCGGCGAGCTTCCCTATCGTCGTCGTCTTGCCAACGCCGTTTACGCCTATCATCAGTATAACGGAGGGCTTGGTGTTGAGGCTCACCTGTTTTTCGCTCGATTTGAGTATATCAAGAAGTATCTCTGAAAGCGCCTCACGCAGTTCCTCGGGCCCTCGCAGCCCTCTCTGCTTTGTCACCTCGCGCAGCTTGTCGACGCAGCGCGTTGCAAGCTCTGCTCCAAGGTCGGCCAGAATCAGGGTTTCCTCAAGTTCTTCGAAAAACTCCTCGTTCGCGCCCGTAAAGGAATCGAACATGCTCTGAAGCTGCGCCGATATATTTTTTCGGGTCTTGCTAAGTCCCTGCTTTATTTTATCAAAAAATGCCATAATTTTACCTCTAAGCTGTTAATATTTCTTTTTCCACCTCGTCGAGGTCCACGCTGAGTATCTTCGATACGCCCTGCTCCTGCATCGTGACGCCGTAGAGCGTGTCGGCCTCCTCCATCGTTCCGCGTCTGTGCGTGATTACGATAAACTGCGTCTTTTCGGACATGCGCCTTAGGTATTCCGCAAAGCGCTGTACGTTCGCCTCGTCGAGGGCCGCCTCTATCTCGTCCAGGACGCAGAAGGGAGTGGGCTTAACTTTCAATATTGCGAAGAAGAGCGCAATGGCTACGAAGGCCTTCTCCCCGCCCGAGAGAAGCGTCAGGGTCTTGAGCGATTTGCCGGGCGGTTGCACCCTTATCTCTATGCCGCAGTTTAGAAGGTCGTCCTCGTCCTCAAGCTCGAGCGAGGCACGCCCTCCGCCGAACAACTCGACAAAGGTCTCCTTGAAGCGCTCGTTGATGGCCTCGAATTCCCTTTTGAAGATGCGCTTCATCTCCGAGGTTACATCCGCTATTATATGCTCAATTTTGCTCTTTGCCTTCTCTATGTCGTCCCTCTGGCTTGCGAGGAAGTTGTAGCGCTCGCTGACGCGCTCGAACTCCTCTATAGCGCCGAGATTCGGCGTCCCGAGGGCGCTTATCTCGCGCCTGAGCTCCGCAATCCGCCGCTGGACCTTTGGCAGGCTCTCAATCTTGCAGCGCACGCTCTCGGCCGAGCTGGGGCCAAGCCCGTAATTGTCCCAGAGCCTGTCCACAATCTGCTTTTCCTCCATCTCGGCGGCAAGCTTTTTCTGCTCAAGACGCGAGAACTCCTTTTCCAGGCCGAGAATTTCGCGGTTTTTCTCCTGACTTTCCTTTTCTATCCTCTCGCGCTCGGCTTCGAGCTCAAACCTCGAGTTTACTGTTTCCGTAAGACGCTTCCTGCTCTCGGCGATTTTGCCGCGAAGCTCCGTCAAGTGCTTTTCCTTGTCGCCGAGTTCCGATATCATCCGCTCGTTTTGCGACTTCAGCTCGTCTATCTTAAGCGCTCTCTGCTCCCTGTCTCCCGACATCGCCCGCTGCAGGCCCTCGAGCTCGGTTATCGCCTGCTCCGTCGCAAGGCGCTCGGCCTCAAGTGAGGCCTGCTCCGTCCGGATAGCCGAGAGCTTTTCGGAGATTTCCGCCATAAGAGCGACAAGCTCGTCCCTGCCGCGCATAAGCTCCTCGGCTTTAGCCTTGTGCTCCAAAGCCAGCCTCTCGTGCTCGGTCAGGGCTTCTCTTGTGAGCATTATCTCGCTTTCACACTTCTCCTCGCGCTCGTTTATGCTCTTGATGCTCTGTTTTAAGCTCTCGCAGTTATCGGAAAGCGCGGAAATGAGCATTCTGTGCTGAGTTAGCTCGGACTCGGCCTTGAGTATGCTGTCCTCAAGGCGCCTTTTCTCAGCCTCGGCGAGCTCAAGCTCGTATCTTACCGCGTTCAGCTCGCGCTCAGCCTCGAGATACTCCTTTTCCACGGCCGAGATGTCCGCCGAAAGTCTTCCCTGCTGCTCTTTCAGGCGCACAATCTCGTTCGCCCTTGAGAGTATTCCGGCGCTTTTCGACGCGCTGCCGCCGGTCATCGAGCCGCCAGCGTTTATAACCTGGCCGTCGAGCGTGACTATCCTGAAGCGGTGCGAGTACTTTCTCGCCAGGGCTATCGCGCAGTCCATATCCTCCACAACGACGGTCCGGCCGAGCAGGTTAAGCATTATCTGCTCATATTTTTTGTCGTAGGATATAAGGTTAACCGCTATGCCCTCGAAGCCTTCCTCTTTTTCAAGTCGAGGCTCGCCGAGCAGGCTTCCCTTAATCGCCGACAAAGGCAGGAAGGTGGCCCTGCCCCCGTCCCTGCGCTTTAAAAGGCTTATCGCGGCCTTGCCGTCCTCTTCGCGGTCCACCACTATGCTCTGCATCGAAGCGCCGAGGGCCGTCTCGATGGCTAGCGCGTACCTGTCGACCGTCTTTATAAGATTGGCTATCGGGCCGTGTATGTTTTTTAGCGTGCCTCTTGAGCTCTCCTGCATGACTATCTTGACTGCTTTGGAGTAGCCCTCGTACTCCTTTTCCATCTCGGAGAGCATGACAATGCGGGATTCCAGAGTGTTTATCTCAAGTTTCAGCTTGTTTCTTTTCTCAGCAAGGGCCTCGACCTTTTTCTGCCTCGCTCCAAGCAGCATTGAGCGGCCCTTTACGGTGTTTGATAAGGCCTCGGCCTCCTCCTTTTTTGATTTCAGTTCGGCCTCCCTGCCGGCTGCCAGGGCTTTTTCGGACTCAAGACGGCTTAAAGCCTGGCTTAGCTCCTGCCTTAAAGCCTCGCCCCTGTCGCAGAGCTCCTGAAGCGTCGAGGCCAGCGCCGAGAGCCTCTCTCTTGCCTCGGCCGCAAGCTCCCTTTCCCGCTGCTCGAGCTTAAGCAGCTCCTCGACCTTCAAGGAAAGCTCGTCCGCGGACGCGCTTGTCCTTTCAGAGTCGCTCAGGAAAGCGCTCATCCTTAAGTCTAGCTCTTGCTTTTTCTCCTCGATAAGCGCGATGCGGCCTTTCCTCTGCTCTATCTGCTCCGACAGAGCCCCCGCCCTGCCTTCCTGTTCGGCAAGCTCGGCCTTTAGCTGCTCGATGCTCTCGAAATTGCCCTTAAGCTTTGTGTTCAAAACCGCAATCGCGCTGTCGAGCTCCGCCGCCGCGGCCTCAAGCTCCGATATCTCCCCGCGCAGGGCCTCGGCCTCGACGTCCTTTCCACGCACTTGCTCGGCAATGTCCTCGGCCTTTTTGTAAAGCTCCTGCATGCGGGCGTGCTCCGTATCGAGCTGCTGCCTTGCGGCAATGAAATCCTGCTCGAGCTTCAGCGTCGAAAACCTCAGCTTCTCAAGGGCGTCGAGCCATACGGAAACCTCGAGCGTCCTCAGCTCGTCCCTCAAAAGCAGATACTTTTTTGCAACCTCGGCCTGCTCGCGCAGCGGCCCGACCTGAAGCTCTAGCTCGGCTATCTTGTCGTTGATGCGCAGCAGGTTTTCGTTGGTGCGCTCGAGCTTCCGCTCGGCCTCTTCCTTGCGGTGGCGGTACCGGGAAATGCCCGCCGCCTCCTCGAATATCTCGCGCCTGTCCGTGCTCTTTTCGGACAGGATATTGTCTATTTTGCCCTGACCTATTATGGAATAGCCTTCCTTGCCGAGTCCGGTGTCCATAAACAGCTCGTGGATGTCCTTGAGCCGGACCGGCTGCTTGTTTATGTAGTATTCGCTCTCGCCGCTTCTGTAGTAGCGCCTTGTCACCATCACCTCGGAGCCTTCGACGTTAAAAAGCCCGGTGCTGTTGTCAAGGATGAGCGAAACCTGGGCAAAACCGAGCTGGGCGCGCTTTTCAGTTCCTCCGAAGATGACGTCCTCCATTTTGCCGCCGCGCAGTGTCTTTGTGCTCTGCTCGCCTAAAACCCAGGAAACGGCGTCCGATATATTCGATTTTCCGCTTCCGTTGGGCCCTACTATTACCGTTATGGGCTTTTCGAAGGTCAGCCTTGTTTTTTCGGGGAAAGATTTGAACCCCTGTATTTCAAGAGCCTTTAGATACACAATATACACTCCCTGCGGTCAAATGGAATACTTTGTATAGTATATCTCCTTTTAAACCGCCTTTCAAGAAATTACTGCAGAATTTTGACGAATCTGCCGTCCGGAAGACAGGTTTCGCGCACTTTTACCGATTTCAGGTTAAATTCCTGCATAAGCGCCTTTATATTCCGGCGGCTCTGCCCGGTCATCAGGGACACGCAGCCCCTCCCCACGCCCAGGACAAGCTCCTCGCCGTGCTCCGAGGTGGAAATGAGCTCCCGCGCCAAATTCAAGTAGAACTCCGAGCGCACAAGCTCGCCGAGGGCGGGATGGTAGGCGCCGCCCGCGGCCTCGCCGCCCGAGAGCTCGTCCGAGGGGTTGAGCCCGAAACGTATGACCGGCACGCCCGCCTCGGCAAAGAGCCTGTACAGCTTCGCCCCGAGCTTTACGGCCTCTTCGACCGTATGCTCTCTGTACTTCCCGGCTCTCCAGAGCTCATAGAGCGGCGTGTCGCGAAGGATAACGGTGGGATACACCCTCACTCCGTCGGGCGAGAGCGCGATAAGCTTTTTTGCCGTTTCGATTGCCTTTTCCTCGGTGTCGCCGGGCAGACCGGTCATCATCTGCAGTATAAGCTTAAAACCGTGCTCCTTAATAAGTCTTGACGCGCACTCGGTGTCAGCGGCGCTATGCCCTCTGCCCGAGGCTTTGAGCACCCCGTCGTCCATCGACTGCGCGCCAAGCTCTATCGTCCTGACCCCGTATATTTCCAGCCGCTCAAGGCAGGGTACGTCCACCGCGTCCGGCCGCGTAGAGAGCCTAATCTCCCCAATCCTGCCAGATTCGATATACGGCTGAGCTGCTTTAAGAAGCTGCGTCTGCTCCTCTTCGGGAATCGCGGTGAAGCTCCCCCCGTAAAAGGCAAGTTCCGCGGGTTTGTCTGCGGGAATCTTCCTCAGCGCCTCCTCGACGGCGGCTTTCACCGTGGCCGCGGTCGCGTGCTTAAGCTCGCCCGAGATTTTGCGCTGATTGCAGAAGACGCAGTCGTTCGGGCAGCCGAGATGCGGTATGAAAACGGGGATTATATACCTCTTCGGGTTCATAACTCGTTGTTCTCCAGCGCGTTTTTCGCGGCCGCCTGCTCCGCTTCCTTCTTGCTCCTGCCGCTACCGATTCCAATGCGCCTGCCGTTCAGCAGAACCTCGGCGACGAAGGATTTGGCGTGGTCCGGCCCGCTTTCCGAGACAATTCCGTAGGAAAGCTGATTGCCGCTCTTGCGCTGCACAATCTCCTGCAGCGTCGTCTTGTAATCACTGCTTGTCTTTCTCTCTCCGGCGGCAAGCGGCGGGAGAATGAATCTCCGGACAAAGGCGTCGGCCGCCTCCTTCCCGCCGTCAAGGTAAACCGCGGCAAGGATAGCCTCGACGGCGTCGGCCAGAATTGAGGGGCGCTCTCTTCCCCCTCCGCTCTCCTCGCCCTTGCCGAGGCGCAGATAATCGCCAATCCTCAAGCTTTTTGCCACCTGATAAAGGCTCTGCTCGCAGACAAGCTCCGCGCGCAGCCTTGTCATCTCCCCCTCCGGAAGCTCCGGGTTTTCGCAGTAGAGGTGAAGGGCAACCACCATCCCAAGAATGGAATCGCCCAAAAACTCCAGGCGTTCGTTGTGCCCGGTGCGGGGAAGCCTGTTTTCGTTTGCATACGAGCTATGCGTAAGAGCGGTCAAAAGCAGCTCTTTGTTCTTAAAGCTGTATCCGATATTTTTCTCGAGGTTGTTAATGCTCTATCACCCTATCGTATATTTTTGGGCGGGACCCTATGCCCGCCCAGAAATCCTATTCTATTCTTTCCGAAATATAGCGAACTACATCTCCCACTGTAACGAGTTTAGATATGTCCTCCTCGCTGATTTCGGAAATGTCGAACTCTTCCTCAAGAGCCATTGTCAGTTCAACGATGTCCAGAGAGTCGGCGCCAAGATCGTCCACAAACGAAGTGTCGAGCGTTATCTCATCCTCGTCCACCATGAATTGTTCTGCCAGTATTTCCTTTAACCTGGAGAAAATCATCAAATCACCTCTACAGGAAATGATATTCAGGTCACATGCGTTTGTCAACTGATTTGTTTCCAAATCCTCCGATTCATTTTATTCCTGTCCGGTTTTTATATCCCACATTTTATCCTGGATATCCTCTATAATTCCTGCGGATGCGATTTGCGCCGCCTGCTTTATAGCGTTTGAAAAGGCGATTGCGTTGGACGAGCCGTGCGCCTTAATCACCGGCTTTGACACGCCGAGGAAGAGCGTGCCGCCCACTTCGGAATAGTCAAGCTTCTTTTTAAATTCCTTGACCGGCGTCTTTACAAGCGAGGCTGCAAGCTTTGTAAGTACACTCTGAAGGAATATTTCCTTAAAACCGTCCACTATGAATTTTGCGGCGCCCTCAATCGATTTCAGCAGTATATTGCCCGTAAAGCCGTCGCAGACAACCACGTCCGCCACGCCTTCGAGCACGTCCCGGGCCTCTATGTTGCCGATAAAATTCAGGCGCTCCTTCTCCTTCTGCTCGGTAAGCAGACGGTAGGTCTCCCGCTGCAGCTCCCCGCCCTTTGTCGGCTCGGTTCCGATGTTCAGCAGGCCCACGCGGGGACCCGGCTTTTTGAGCACGTTTGCTACATAGCATGAGCCCATATACGCAAACTGCAGAAGATACTCCGGCGTGCATTCTACGTTTGCCCCGCAGTCTATCAGGAGGCAGCCGCCTTTCTTGGTAGGCAGAACAGGAGCGAGAGCCGCTCTGCGCACCCCTCTTATGCGCTTTACAATCAGAGTCGCGCCGGACAGAAGCGCGCCGGTATTTCCGGCGGAAACAAGCGCGTCGCCCTTTCCCTCCTTGAGAAGGTTGAGAGCCACGGTCATAGAAGAGTCTTTTTTCGTCCTGATAGCGGTGGAGGGGTCGTCTTCCATCTCTATTACTTCCGAGGCATATGCAATTTCTATGCCCTTGGGCAGCGTTTTTATGCCCCATTCCTCAAGGCAATCGAGAATCTCTTCGCCCCGCCCGACCAGAGTAATCTCGAGCTTATGCTCCCTGGCCGCCCATATAGCGCCGAGCACCGCTTCGCGAGGGGCATAATCCCCGCCCATTGCGTCAACTATTATTTTCATTTTGATCTCCCTCCCCGGCCATGCCGACTCTTGAGGCAATATCCTCTATGATTGTCAGCGCGCGCCTGGATATCTCCAGATTTTTGTTCCTCTTGCCTCTTACCTTGTAGCCAAGAGGAGCAATAATACCAAAATTCACATTCATAGGCTGGAAGTCCACGACGGTCTCGTCGCTTACATAGAGCGCCAGAGCGCCGATTGCCGTCTCTCTGGGGAAGTCAGCATGCGGCCTGCCGAGCAGCTCCAGCGCCGTTTCGATACCGCAGAGCAGGCCGGAGGCCGCCGACTCGACATAGCCTTCTACGCCCGTTATCTGCCCTGCGAAGCGTATGCGCTTTTCCTTTCTTAGCCTGTAGTACCGGTCCAGCAGCTTCGGAGAGTTTATATAGGTGTTCCTGTGCATAACCCCGTAGCGCACGAACTCAGCGTCCTTCAGCGCCGGTATCATCGAGAACACCCGCTTCTGCTCCGGAAAGGCAAGGTGGGTCTGGAAACCGACTATATTATACAAGGTCCCCTCGGCGTTGTCGCGCCGCAGCTGCACTACGGCGTAGGGCTCCTTGCCGGTCCTTGGGTCTATAAGTCCGACGGGCTTCAAGGGGCCGTAGCGGAGCGTATCCTCTCCCCGCCGCGCCATAACCTCGACGGGCATGCAGCCCTCGAAGACGCTCGCGTCCTCGAAGCCGTGCACCGGGGCCTCCCGCGCGCTTACAAGCTCCTTCCAGAAGCTCAGGTACTCTTCCCTTGTCATCGGGCAGTTTATATAATCCGGCGTGCCCTTGTCGTAGCGGGAGGCAAGGAAGGCCTTTTCCATGTCTATGCTCTCCCTCGTGACAATCGGGGCCGCCGCGTCAAAGAAGTTGAGGTACTTCTCCGAAGGGAAAAGCTCGTTTATGCTCTTTGATAGAGCGTCGGAGGTAAGAGGACCTGTCGCTATAATAACGGTGCCTTCCGGAATCTCCGTGACCTCGCGCTCTATTATCTCAATACTCGGATGGCTCCTTATCTTTTTCGTCACCATGGCGGAGAAGCCTGTCCTGTCGACGGCGAGGGCGCTTCCCGCCTCTATCTTCGTTGCGTCGGCGCATTCCATAATAAGGGAGCCCAGGCGGCGCATCTCCTCCTTGAGAAGCCCGACCGCGTTTGCAAGGTCGTTGCTTCTCAGGGAATTAGAGCAGACCAGCTCGGCGAAGTCCGCGCTCACGTGCGCGGGCGTCATCTTATGGGGCTTCATCTCTATGAGCGTGACCTTTATTGCCCTGTTTGCCAGCTGCCAGGCGGCTTCGCAGCCGGCGAGCCCGGCTCCCACAACAGTTACTTTAATCATGTTTATCACTTTATTTCCGCGGTTTTGCTCAGCCTTTCACAGCTTCGGCGGGCTCTGCTTCGTGCTTTACCTCATCCGCCGTTTCTCCCGCTGAATTTCCGCCTTTCGCCGCGGCCTTCCTGTAGCCGCCCCGCTTGTCCTCGGGTACGAAGTTCGGGCAGGACTCGTTGATGCAGAAGGGCTTTTTAAACCCCCTGCCGGACTTCTTGAACATCGTCTTCCCGCATTCCGGGCAGACTTCCTTCGTGGGGACATCCCAGGTCATAAAGCCGCATTCCTGTCCCTTTTCGCAGGCGTAATAGGCGTAACCCTTCTTGGAATTGCGCTTAAGTATCCTCGAGCCGCATTTCGGGCAGCGACCGGGCATCTCGACGACAAGGGGCTTTGTGTTGTTGCACTCGGGATAGCCCGGACAGGCGAGAAAGCGCCCGAAGCGCCCCGTTTTTATGACCATGTTTCGGCCGCATTTTTCGCAAATCTCGCTCGAAACCTCGTCGGGCACCTTAATCCTTTCGCCCTCGAGCGACTTTTCGGCCTTATCTATGGTTTCCTTAAAGCCCTCGTAGAATTCGGAGAGGACCGACTGCCAGCCAATCTTGCCCTCCTCGATGAGGTCGAGGCTGTCTTCCATGCGGGCGGTGAACTTTAGGTCCACTATATCCGCAAACTTCTCCTTCATTAGCTTGGTGACAATCTCGCCGAGCGGCGTGGGCTTTAAGGTCTTCCCCTCGCGCACTACGTATTCCCTGCTAATGATTGTGGAGAGTATCGGCGCGTAGGTCGAGGGGCGGCCTATCCCCTTTTCCTCCATCGCCCTTATCAAAGTAGCCTCGGTGTACCTTGGGGGCGGCTGGGTAAACTTCTGCTCCTTGAGCATATCCTTGAGCTCTACGGTCTGACCCTCAACAAGCTCGGGCAGGGGCGACTCCTTCTCTTCCTTTTCATCGTCGTGCCCTTCCTCGTATACGGCCGTAAAGCCGTCAAACTTAATCGAGGAATAGGTCGCCTTGAAGACATAGCCCGCAGACACCGCGTCTATCGAGACGCTGTCGTAAACGGCGTTCGCCATCTGCGAGGCGATGAACCGGCTCCAAATCAGCCGGTAGAGCTTGTACTGCTCGGGCGTCAAATCCTTTTTCACGCTGTCGGGCGTGAGGCCAATGTTGGTGGGGCGAATCGCCTCGTGGGCGTCCTGCGCGTTGCCCTTAGCCTTAAACTTGCGAGGCTGCGGCGGACAATACCTGTCGCCGTAGTGCGATTTAATGAAATCGCGGGCGGCTCCCATGGCCTCCTCGGAAATCCTGAGCGAGTCGGTTCTCATATACGTTATTAGGCCCACGGCGCCCTCTCCAGCTATGTCCACGCCTTCGTAGAGCTGCTGCGCTATCGTCATCGTGCGCTTCGGCGTCATGCCGAGCTTGCGCGAGGCCTCCTGCTGCAGCGTGGAGGTTATGAACGGCGGCGCGGGAGACTTGCTCTTCTCCACGCGTTTTACGTTCTGGATTACAAAGCTCTCGCTTTTTACGGCGTTTATTACATCGTTGACCTCGTCTTCGCTCTTGAGTTCCTGCTTCTGCTCTCCCTTGCCGTGAAAGCGGGCCGAGAAAACGCTGCCCTCAGCCATGAGCTCGGCCGTGAGCGTCCAGTACTCCTCGGGCTGGAAGGACCTTATCTCCTCCTCGCGGTCGACGACCATCCGTGTCGCGACGGACTGCACCCTGCCGGCGGAGAGCCCGCGCTTAATCTTGCGCCACAGAAGGGGGCTTATCTTGTAGCCCACGATGCGGTCAAGTATGCGCCTTGCCTGCTGGGCGTGGACGAGGTTCAAATCAATCGGCCTCGGGTGTTTGATGCTCTCGGTCACGACCTTCTTGGTTATTTCGTTGAAGGTCACGCGGAGAGCCTTTTCGTCGCTTAAATTCAAAAGCTCCTTGAGATGCCAGGAAATAGCCTCTCCCTCGCGGTCGGGGTCGGTGGCGAGGTAGACTTTTTCGCTATTCTGGGCCTCTCTCAAGAGCTGTTTTATCGTTTCCTCGCGGCCTTTTATAGGCCTGTATTCAGGTATAAAGCCGTTTTCTATATCAACACCGAGCTTGCTTTTAGGCAAGTCCCGCAGATGTCCTATCGAAGCTGCCACCTTAAAGTCGCTGCCCAGGTATTTCTCTATTGTTCTTGCCTTTGCAGGCGACTCTACAATTACAAGGTTGGATTTTGCCATAAATTGATGTCCTCATTTCTTACTTTCACTTTTGTCTCTCGTGACTATAAGCGTGTAGCGCCTTCCCTTCCCCGAAACTGCGTAGCCCTTGAGTTCCAAAGAGGTCAGGGCCGAGAGAACCCGGCTCGGCTCGCGTCCGCTTAGGTCTATTATGTCGTCTATGTGCATATCGCGCTCGGTCATTACTGATACGACACAAAGCTCATCCTCGCTTAAATCCGCCAGCTGTTCTTTTAAGTCAATATATTCCAGCTCCCTAGCCTTGTCAACTACTTTTTCTGTCGATTCCTGCAAAACCGGGACCGCCGATGCCGTGTTTTCGGGGAGTTTCAAGGCCTTGCCGGCGCAACTGGAGCTTGAATTTTCCGCGTTTAATTTTAATTTCTGCGGATATGCGGCTTCATATTCACGAAGTATGTCGTAGCCGGATGTGACCGCCAGCGCGCAGTTGTCCTTCAGAAGCTCGTTCGAGCCCTTGCAGGCGGGAGAGTCTATGTTCCCGGGCACGACGAAAAGGTCCCTTCCCTGCTCCAGCGCCCTTGCCGCGGTAATCAGCGCCCCGCTCTTTTTCGGGGCCTCGACTATCGTAACGCCGAGCGACAGCCCGCTTATAATGCGGTTCCGGGCCGGGAAATTGGTCCTGACAGGCTGCGTGCCGGGCGGGTACTCGCTAATCAGCGCGCCCGCCTGGGCGACGTCCTCCTGCAGTAGCCTGTTTTTCTGGGGATAATATACGTCAAGTCCTGTACCAAGCACGGCCAGGGGCCTTCCGCCCGCACGCAGAGCGCCCAGGACGGCCATCGTGTCTATGCCCTCGGCAAGCCCCGAGACTATAATCCCTCCGCCTTTTGCAACCTCGAAGGCAAGGCGCTCGGCGACCCTGAGCCCGTAAGGGGTGGCCTCCCTCGTGCCGACCATCGCGATTACCACCTCGTCGTCTATCGCGGGCAGTCGCCCCTTTATGTAGAGCACTATCGGAGGGTCGTAGATATTGGCAAGCCGCTGCGGGTAGTCGGCGTCGTGCATGGTTAGAATCCTTATGTCGAGCTCGTCGCAGTCGCGCCAGATTCTCGCGGCCCTGTCCAGGTTCTTGTTCTCAAGCGCCTCGAGTTCGGCCTTTTCGCATATCCCGGCCTCGGCATAGTGCTTGTCCCGCGCGAAATAAACGCTCTTTGGGCTCCCAAAGTAGTCTATCAGCTTCCTTGCAGTTACCGGGCCGATTCCGTGAAGGGTTGAAAGCCACAGCCAGTACTTAAGTCCGGACATGACGAATCCCTCCGACTCTGTCTATCTGTAAAGCTCCCACATGATTACAGTCGCGGCCGCGGCCGCGTTTAAAGATTCGCAGGCGGGGTTCATCGGTATCGTAATTCTCTTGTCTGAAGCGTTAAAGAGCTCGGCGCTCAGGCCCTGCCCCTCGTTTCCGATGGCCACGGCAATCGGCCCTTCCCTGGGCAGTTCGTTAAGCCTTACGCAGCTTTCGTCAAGGCCTGTTGCGTAAAGCGGTATTCCGGCCTCTCTGAGCCTTCGGAGCAGCTCAGCTCTGTCCAGCTGTATAATCTTCTGCCTGAATATTGCGCCCATAGTGGCCCGCACCGCCTTCGGATTGTAGGGGTCGGCGCATGAGCCTGTCAGAATGACGCTGTCAATCATAAAGGCGTTCGCGGTTCTGATTATCGTCCCTACGTTGCCGGGGTCCTGGAGGTTTTCAAGAATGATGTGGCGCCCGGGGCTTATGGACTTGTCCCGCTCCTGCATGCGGCAGGAAAAAACAATGTCAGGCGCGCTCTCCATCGGCGCTATGCTCTCAAGTATGTCCTTCGGAACACAGGCGCAGCGGGCGCCTACCGGGACCTCGGGCTCCTCTCCCGAAAAGAGCACGGCGGTGACCGGAGCCGACCACTTGAGGGCCTCCTGATAGAGCTTGATGCCCTGACAGAGGTATTCTCCGCACTCGTAGCGGTAGCTCCTGTCCGTCCCCAGCTTTTTCAGGTGCATTACAAGCGGGTTTTTCCTGCTCGTCAGTCTTTCCATTGAAACCTCCAGCCTTATAAACCCGAAGAGCCGCAGCACGGAAAATACTGATTTTCGTCTGCGGCTCATGTACGCGAATATTCGGTTGCTGCGCCCGGCCCCCTTCATCGCCGCATGAGACTGCGGGCGCCCGGCGCCGCAACAATTAGTCGTCCAAGGGTTTCATTGTCGGGAACAGGATTACATCTCTTATCGAATCGCTGTTTGTCAGCATCATAACAACGCGGTCGATGCCGATGCCGAGGCCGCCCGTGGGCGGCATGCCGTACTCGAGGGCGTTGATGTAGTCCTCGTCCATCATGCCCGCCTCCTCGTCTCCGGCCGCCCTGAGCTCCACCTGGCGGCGGAAACGCTCCTTCTGGTCAATCGGGTCGTTGAGCTCCGAAAAGGCGTTCCCCATCTCGTTTCTGCATATAAACAGCTCAAAGCGTTCGGTCAGCCGCGGGTCCTTGCGGCTTTTCTTGGCCAGCGGCGATACCTCGACCGGATGGTCGAGGATAAACGTGGGCTGTATGAGCTTCGGCTCGACCAGCTGGTCGAAGCACTCGTAAAGCAGCCTGCCCCAGTTCCTCTCCTTGGGAAGCTCTATATTGAGGGATTTTGCGGCCTCGAGCGCCTCCTCGTCGGAGCTAATCGACATAAAGTCGACGCCCGTGTGCTGCTTTACAGCCTCCGCCATCGTAATGCGGGGCCAGCCGGGCGTAAGGTCAATCTTATTGCCCTGCCACTCAAGCTCGTAGGTCCCGAGTATCTCCTTGGCCGCAGAGGACAGAAGGTCCTCGAACAAGTCCATCATGTCGTTGTAGTCGGCGTAGGCCTGATAGAGCTCAACGGAGGTGAACTCGGGATTGTGTTTGGTATCCATTCCCTCGTTTCGGAAAATGCGCCCTATCTCGTAAACCCTGTCCATTCCGCCCACAATGAGGCGCTTTAAATGGAGCTCGGTGGCGATGCGCATATACATTGTGAGATTAAGCGCATTGTGGTGTGTGATAAAGGGCCTTGCGCTTGCTCCTCCGCTTATGGTGTTGAGCACAGGCGTCTCCACCTCGATATACCCGCGTCTATCGAGGTAGTCTCTGACATATTTGATAAATTTACTGCGGATTTCGAAAATGCGCTTGACCTCCGGGTTCATAATGAGGTCGACATATCTCTGGCGGTATCTCAGCTCCTGGTTCGTAAGCCCATGGAACTTCTCGGGCAGGGGTTGAAGAGATTTTGCAAGGAGAGTAACCGACTTAACGTGGACCGAAATCTCTCCCCTGCGGGTGCGGAACACTATCCCCTCCACGCCTATTATATCGCCGATATCCCATTTCTTAAAATCCGAGTAGCAGCTCTCGCCGAGGTCGTTAATCGTTATATAAAGCTGTATTCGGCCTTTTGAATCCTGCAGGTCGCAGAAAAAAGCCTTGCCCATATCGCGCTTCGACATTATTCGCCCGGCCAGCGACACAGCCTGGTTCTCCATCGCTTCGAAATTATTTTTTATATCGGTGGAATAAGCGTTGAACTCGTATTTTGTTATCGCAAAGGGGTCGCGTCCCTCGTCCTGCAGTTTCTTTAGCTTTTCTCTTCTTATCCTCAGTATCTCAGACAGGTTTTCCTCCGTCTGTCGAGCTTCCATGATATTCTCCTCTGCCACCAGGAGCCCTCCTAACTTGTAATTTTATCTTATCGTATATCAATTATCTCAAAATTCAGCGTCCCCGAAGGAGCCTGCACAGTAATCCTATCGCCTTTTTTGTGGCCTATCAGAGCGGCGCCGAAGGGTGATTCGTCGGAAATCCTTCCCTGTAGGGGATTGGCTTCCTGGGAGCCGACTATTTTAAAAACCTGCTCCTCGTTTAAATCAAGGTCGCGTACTGTGACCTCGCTGCCCATCATGATTTTTCCGGTATTTTCCTTTGCATCCTCTATAATTTCGGCGTTTTCTATGAGATTTTTTAGCTCGGCAATTCTCGAATACAGCTTTCCCTGCTCGGTTTTAGCCTCGTCATACTCACTATTTTCAGACAAATCGCCGAAGCTGCGCGCCTCACGAATCTGGTCGGCAATCTCCCTCTCCCTAACAGTCTGGAGATATTCCAGCTCATCAACGATTTGCTTATAACGTTCGGGACTCATTTTGTACTTAACTTCTCTAACCTCTTTTGCCACACTGCTCACCCTTTCAAAATAGGATATACTGCGAACAATAAACATTGTTCAATATTAACTCGGTATCTGCGTATTATAGTGTCTTTGTTATGGTCTGTCAAGTGCGACAGCGTCGACAAACCTTAAATAATAATAAAAGACAATAAAATTCCATAAAACTCTCTGCCGCTTTCGCGGCAGAGAGTTTTTGGCAATATTGAAATCTATAATATTTAATCCCACCACGGGATATAATCGTCAAAGTACTGAAGCGGGTCAACGCGCGAGCCGTTTTCCATGATTTCAAAATGGATATGCGGGCCAGTGGAATAACCGGTAGAGCCGACAAGGCCGATTACGTCTCCCTGATCCACATATTCCCCGACGTCAACCCAAATCTCGCTCATGTGAGCGTAAAGCGTATACCTGTCGTTGCCGTGGTACAGCATCACATAGTAGCCGTAGGACGAACTGTAGGTCGCGGTTACGACCTCGCCCGAGTCCGCGGCCAAAATGTCCGTACCGTAGCTTGCTCCTATATCAATTCCATTATGCATACGCCAGGTGTATATAATTGGGTCCTCTCTCATGCCGTAGGGAGAGGTGACGTATTTGCTGGAGTTTGAAGGCCATATGTACCGTCCCGTCGAGACGACTATACCGCCGCCCTGCTGCTGGCGCTGGCGCTCGAGTTCTCTAGTCATCTCGAGTATCTTTTGGGCCAGCTCCTGCTCTGCGGCTTCGCACTCTTCTATCAGCCTTGCGTTTTCGGCTATATTGTTCTCCAGATCCGCTATGAGCTGAACGGCCTGGCTTATCTGGCTGTCAAGCTCCGCCGCCTTTTGCTCCTGCAAAGTCCGGGTCTCGACCAGCCCGTTTTTCATATCCTCAAGCTCGTTCTTTTTCTTTTTCGCCTCGGCCTGAGCCTTCTGGTAAGATTTTATGACCTGTTCGTCGCTCTCCATTATCTCGGAAACAAAGTCGAGTCTGGTGAGCAGGTCCCCAAAATCCTTCGCGCCGAACAGGATGGCCAGATAGGAAACCTCGCCGTTTTCCTCCATGACTCTGACGCGTTTTTTAAACAGCTCGCGCTGTTTCTCCTCGTCCTTAAGAGCAGCCTGATATTCCTCTTCCTTTATGGCTATCAGATTTTCGTATGTAGCTATCTGGCTGTTTAAGTTCGCTATCTCCTGCCTTGTCAAATCGGCCTGCCTGTCCAGCATCTCTTTCCGCTCGAGTATCGCCGCCCTTTCATACTGGGCCGAGTCGAGTTTCGACTGTAATTCTTCCTGCTGCTGCTTAATCTGTTCCTGCTGCTGCTGGAGCTGATAGAGCTCGCTCTCCGACACCGCCCGGGCGTTAATCGGCCTGAACAGCACCGAGAGTATCGGCACCAGAATGAGAAGCACCAGGAATACCGCGATTAGGGTTATAAATCTCTTTTGTCTCTTCATTATAACCTCCGTCAGACCTTCAAATACTTGCGGATAACGGTCAGGCTGCCGCCGATGCCTACAATAAAGCCGGTGGCAACGAATACTCCAAGCAGGGGCAGCGCGATTTGTCCAAAACTCAGGGTCTCGATTATGCGCATGGTCGTCGACCTCTCAATCTGGACAACAACGAACTCGTATATGCCCCACTGGAGCAGAAACGCGACCAGCGAGCCGAAAAGCCCCAGCAACAGACCCTCGAATACGAAGGGCCACCTGATAAAGCCGTTGGTCGCTCCGACAAGCCTCATTATCGCAATCTCTTCTCTCCTATCGAAGGTCGTCAGCTTTATAGTATTTGCCATTATGAACATGGAGACTATAAGGAGAACCAATATGATTGTCAGCGAAACGATTCCCACAACGCGGCTGATGGACACAAAGCCCTCGGAAATCTCAAGGTGGGCGTTGACCTTCGCTATTCCGTCGACCTCCTCAATCCTTTTCTGAGTTTCGGCCATATACTCGATGTCGTCAAGGTAAATCATATACCTGTGGCGCAGTACGGTAGGCTCAAGGTCGGCAAATAGCTCGTTTTCGTCCTCGTCGAATTCCGAGAGGTATTTTGCGAAAGCGTCGTCTCTGGAGACGAACACCGCGTCGGATACGTTTTCTATAGCCTCGAGCTTGGTTTCGAGAGCCCTGGCCTCCGCGTCCGAAAGCTCTTCGTCGACGAAGGCCACAACCTGATTTTCCGACTCCCATTTTTCTATCATGTTGTTTACGTTGAGGACCAGCAGAGTGAAGCTGCCCATTATGATAAGGCAGGCAACTATAACACAAACGGAGGCAAAGGACATAAAGCCGTGGCTGAAAATGCTGCCTAAGCCTTCACGAAAAAAATAACCAAAATTATTTCGCTTCATAACTGTAGTACCCGTCCATTCCGTCGCTTACGACCCTGCCGCCATCTATAGCTATAACCCTCTTAGAGAAGCGGTTTACAAGCTCTTTTTCGTGCGTAACGACGAGCACTGTTGTTCCTAGCTTATTAATCCTCTCTAAAAGCATCATTATCTCAAGGCTGCGCGCAGGGTCTAGATTACCGGTGGGCTCGTCCGCAATTATGAGCTTGGGGTTGTTGACCAGTGCCCTTGCGATAGCCACACGCTGTTGTTCACCGCCCGAGAGCTCTTCCGGCTTTCTTCTCGTCCTTGTGTCAAGCCCTACAAGCTCCAGAACATAGGGGACCCTGCGTTTGATCTCCTTGTTCGAGGCGCCAATGACACGCATTGCGAAAGCCACGTTCTCATAGACTGTCTTGTTTGCAATGAGCCTGAAATCCTGGAAAACGACACCTATCGTCCGCCTTAAGTATGGCAGCTGGGAAGGTTTGATTTTCTCCAAATCATAGCCGTTTACATGGATGCTGCCGACCGTGGGTGCTATCTCCCCCGTCAGGAGCTTGATTATCGTGGACTTTCCCGAGCCGGAGGGCCCCACCAGAAAGACAAACTCGCCGTCTTCAATAGTAGCCGTTATGCCCTTGAGCGCTTTGGTGCCGTTTTCGTATGCCTTGCAAACATTTGTCATACGAACCATGTATTTGAAAACCTCCAAAAGGATATTCTACTTAGCGCCCTGAGAGTTAAGATACTTATTAACCATAAGGGCCACCTTGAACACAATTGCATGGTCGAACTCACGAAGGTCAAGACCGGTCAGCTTCTTAATCTTCTCCAACCTGTATACAAGAGTGTTCCGGTGTACGAACAGTTTTCTGGAGGTCTCGGAGACGTTGAGGTTGTTCTCGAAGAACTTTCTGATTGTGTACAGGGTCTCGTGATCAAGAGAGTCGATGGGGTTTTTCTTGAATACTTCGTTAAGGAACATCTCGCAGAGCGTCGTTGGGAGCTGATAAATGATGCGGCCTATGCCGAGGTTCTCGTAGCTGATTATGCTCTTTTCGGTGTCGAACACCTTTCCGACCTCGATTGCCACCTGGGCTTCCTTGTATTTCTCGGCCAGGAGCCTCAGATGCTTCGCGACCGAGCCTATTCCTATAACGGTCCTGATAAACAACTCGGTGCTTATCGTGTTCTCTATGTGCATGGCAATCTTCTGCAGCCCTTCAAGCTCGATATCTGCCGGAACCTCTTTCACGAGCACTATATCAGTTTCATTAACGCTCACAACGAAATCCCTATCCCTGTCTGGGAAAAGGTTCTGGACAACCTCAAGCGTCGATACGTCGGCTTTTTCGAGCTGGCGAATTAGGAATACTGCTCTTGAGACGTCCATATCGAAGCGAAGTTCCCTAGCGCGGACAAATATATCGCCAGGAAGAATATTGTCGAGCAATATGTTTTTTATGAAAGTGGTCTTGTCGTATTTTTCCTCGTGGTAAGCCTTCGCCTCGTTAAATGCGATAGAGGCCATAATGCAGATGCATTTTGCCTGGTTGTCTTCTCCGTCGACGAAAACGACATACTTGTAGCTGTTGTCCCATCCGCTCAGGTACTTAAAGGTCCTGCCGCCTGAAACTACAACCTGCTCCGTCTTTTCTTCAAGAACAGTCGATGTCTGGTCCAGCTTCGTCCCTATCAGAGAAAGCTCGCTGCAGGCGACTACGCTGCCCTCGGAGTCGATAACCCCAATTACCCTATCGGTCGCTTCTTTCATCTGTACTATAACGCTTTGGAATATTCTTCCCGACATAATATGTCCTCCCTCTGAGCGACAAAAGATTGCGTAAAATATTATAAGTAAATATTAGTCAACTTGCACACATTAACATAATAACCGGTTCCTTGGTATTTTTCAATATAAAGTTGCATTTTTATTTGTAAAATATTTTAAAATCTCCGAAGAAAATAGGTGTTTATCGATAAAAAAGGCCGGCGATACATGCCAGCCTTTGTAAAAATGACGAATTATTTCAAAACGCTTCAGTTTATTCTACGCTCCGTGTCGCTGTCGAAAAGGTGCAGTTTTTCGCTGTTCATGAGGATTTTAACCGATTCGCCGGCCTTTACTTTGGTCGCAAAAGAGGAGTTCGCGACAAGGCTGAGTCCCCGGCCGGTAAGGCTGAGGGTCACGTGCGTGCCCATAAGTTCCACGTTTTCAACCGTCATCGGGATTGCGGAGCCGTCCGTTTCATCGCCCTCGCCGCAGAGCGATATATCCGAAGGACGTATGCCCATAAGCACCTTTTTCCCCGAATAGCGCATAAGGCCCGCGGCGCCGGTTTTTTCCGGCAGCGCGAGGACGAAGCCCTCGCCGAAGCGGAGCCGGAGTTTGCCGTCCTTTGCAATAAGCTCGGCTTCGCAGATGTTCATTTGCTCGCCTATAAACTTTGCCACGAAGACGTTGACGGGGCTGCTGCAAAGCTCCTCGTAAGTGCCGGTCTGCTGGGCGGTCCCGTTTCGCATTACAAGGATGCGGGAGCCAAGCTCCGCCGCCTCGGCCGGGTCCTTCGTGAGGTATATAATGGTCTTCCCAATCTGGGCATGGACTGCCTTGAGCTCCGACCTGATTGAGGCCCTGAGCTTTGAGTCAAGATTTATGAGAGGCTCGTCCATAAGTATGACCTTTGGGTCCTGAATTATCGCCCTGGCGAAGGCGATACGGCAGCGCTGCCCGCCCGAAAGGGCCGCCGGCTTGCGGTCGAGGATTGGGCCGATATCGAGAAGCTGTACAGCCGACTCTATGCGGCTAGCGATTTCGTCCTTTGGGACTTTGCGCAGCTTGAGGCTAAACTCCAGATTTTCATAGACCGTCATGTTCGGGTAGAGCGTCTGGTTGTTCAGCACCATTGCGACGCCCCTGTTTTTCGGCGGTACGGACTGAATCGGGCTGTTGTCGATGAAGACGCTCCCCTTGGTAATATCCTCAAGGCCGGCAATCATTCTTATCAGCGTCGATTTACCGCATCCGGAGGGTCCAAGAATAACAAAGAATTCCTTCGACGAAATCTCAGCATTAAAGTTTGAGACGGCCACAGTGCCGTTTTCGTACTTCTTGTAAAGCCCCTTGATTACAACGCTCGACATTTTGCCACCTCCGCTCCGCAAAAAATGTCTCTGTTCTGGCATTTATACCAGATACAGATAATATCACATTGTCGGCGATTAGTATAGCTTTAGTATTGACCAAAGCTGAGCGAAACGTTTTAGTTAATTTGCCGATTCTGTCCAGGCGAAAGCGCGAGCGCCCTTTCCTCCTCGCCAAGCTCTCTGAAAGCGCCGGGTTCAAGGCTTTCGTCGAGAGGCAGCACCCCGATGGACAGGCGCTTTAAATATAGCACGGGCTTGCCGAGGCTCGCGAGCATTCGCTTCACCTGATGGTATTTTCCTTCGGATACGATTATCTCGCACTCGCTCACAGGTCCGGCAGAGAGGATTATAAGCTCGGCTGGCAGGCACTCCGTGCCGTCGCGAAGCACAAGGCCGGCCCTGACTTTTTGTACATCCTCCTTGCCGAGCTCCCCCGACACTCTTGCGTAATATCTCTTTGTTATATTGCTCCTGGGAGATATTATTCTGTGGGCAAAGTCGCCGTCGCTGGTAATTATGAGAAGACCCTCGGTATCCTTGTCCAGGCGCCCGACCGTAAAGAGCCTCTGACGCCTCGAGCGCTCGTCGAGGAGCTCGAAGACCGTTCTTTCCCTTAAGTCCTCAGTGGCGCAGACATAGCCTGCGGGCTTGTTCATCATTATATAGCGGTGCTCCCTGTAAACCAGCCTCTCGCCGTCGATTTCGATAACGGACTTTAAAGGGTCGCATTTGACGTCGGCTGAGAAAACCGGCCTGCCGTCCAAAAGCACACGCCCGCTTTTCACCAGAGCTTTCACATCGCGGCGCGAGGCAAAACCCATATCCGAGATTATCTTGTCAAGACGCATGATGGGCAAAATAAAACCCCCGTATCTGTCAATTAATATTGCAAGTGAGCGTCCGCTCTTCCGGCGCCTGTCGGCTCATTAGGCAGGACATGCCATTATAATCAATTATTTGACCGCTTGGCTTATATTCTAACATAAAATTGTCCACTCCTGAATAGTCTGTACCATCAACGTCGGGAGGGATGAGTATGTTCGTTATTACCGCCAAATTTAACCGCAAAAGAGCCGTCGCGATAATAGTCGCGCTGGCAATCATCCTGTGCGCCATAATTCTGGTCGCAGGCTATATCGACAGAGGCAAGAAGACAACACCCGCTGCAAAAGCCGTCACCGCGACGGGCATCAAGACAAACGCCGACAGGGTGAACTACCTAAAATCCTTCGGCTGGGAAGTCAACGAAACGCCGATTGACGAGCAGGAGGTAGTCATTCCCCGCGAGTTTACCGGCGTTTACGCGAACTATCTCAAGCTGCAGGAGGCGCAGGGCTTCGACCTGAAAAACTACGGAGGCGTGGAGGCAAAGAGATATACATACGAAATCCTGAACTACCCAACGGGTGAAAAAGGCGTGGTGGCCGATATCATCGTCTACCGGAACAAAGTCATCGCGGGCGACGTGCAATCTACGGCCCTCAACGGCTTTATGCACGGCTTAAACGAGAACACCATCCAGCCCGCGCCCGCGGCGTAAAGCCTTTTGACGATAGTCTGCCAATCTTCGCGGAGCTTAGGCTTCCCGGTAATAGTTAATTGCCCGCTCTATTGCAAAACCATTCTTCCGGTACATCTTAACGGCTATATCATTCCGGCTGTCCACTTCCAGGGTGATTTTGTAATCACCCTTCCTTTTTATATCCGATATAATCAAAAGCAAAAGTTCCCTGCCGTAGCCCTTTCCCCTGTGTTCCGGAGATATCCCCAGCCCGTAGATTGAGGCCTCCAGACCGTCGAAGCTGACGGCCCCAAACCTACAGGCTTCTCTCCCAGCACCGCGAGATATTGGATTCTGTTTTCAGAAGCCAGCGTGTTTGAAATCTGGCTTTTTGCATCCTCGTAGCTCTCTGAGAAGATTTTCATGCCGAGCCGGGCGAGAGACTCGATATCGCCGCGTTCCGCTCTCAGCAGCCTTATTTGAGCTGCGTCGGGGTTTAGCGGAACGTCGCTTTCCTGATAGCTCATAAGGTACTCCGTAAAGTCAGGTTTGCAGTTTAAGGCGTCCATCGCCTCGGCGCCGGACCTGGAATCGGAGTCCACCACAAATATTAGCCTCGGAGAACCGTATTTCTCAAGCTCCTTCCTCGCCTCTTTTAGAAGCAGGCCAAAGCAGCCTCTTCGTCTGTGCTCCGGCGAAGTGCAGGCGGAGATTTCCGCAAACTCGGCCGTAGGCATGAAGATTGTCAAAACGCTGAGCAGGGTCTCGCCCTCATAGAGAAGAAACAGGCAGTTCATATCGGGATAAACGTTCAGCGAGCTATCCAGGGAAATGCTGCCCTTTGTCTTGTCGAAATCCCTGCACTTTCCCTCAAGCTCTCTAACTCTGTCCAGCACGGCACCGTCTGCCCTGCGGTAGGCTTCTATTTTCAAGCACTTACCTCCTCATTTATTCGGCTTCAAAAGGGAAATATAATCGACAAGCCTGACACTTAGAAAGCGTCAGGCTCTGTCTTTCGTCGTATTATAAGATTACTCTTCCTGTGAATCCTGTGAAGGGGGATTGTCCGTATCGTAAACTATCGTGTCGCCGGTATCGCCTGCTTCCGCCTCCGCAGCTTCCTTCTCCAGAAGGGCGCGAATGCTGAGGGAGACCTTCTTGTTCTCGGTGTCAATATGGATAATCTTGGCCTCTACTTCCTGGCCCTCCTTCAGAACATCGGAGACCTTGTCGATTCTGCGGTCGGCTATCTGCGAGATATGGATAAGGCCGTCGACACCGGGGATAATCTCCGCAAAGGCGCCGAAATCCATCAGCTTTACGATTTTAACCTTTACGACGCTTCCTACCACGTAGGTGCTCATGAACCTGTCCCAGGGATTCTCGCCGGGGTCCTTGCAGGTAAGGGAAATTCTCTTCTTATCCTTATCGAAGGAGAGTACGGTCACTTCGAGCACGTCCCCGACCTTGACGACCTCAGCCGGGTTTCGGGTGCGTCTCCAGCCGAGCTCGGAGACATGGACCATGCCGTCGACTCCGCCAATATCTACAAAGGCGCCGTAGGAAGTAAGAGACTTGACAACGCCGGTATACTTTGCGCCGACCTCGATGGTCTGCCAAATCTTCTCGGCGGCCGCCTTCCTCTCCTCAATCTGAGCTGCTCTTATGGAACCGACCACTCTGCGGCGCGAGCGGTTGACCTCCGTAATGCGAAGCTTAACCCTTCTCTTCAGAAGTTCGGACATCGGGGCGTTCTTCGACAGACCCGTCTGCGAAGCGGGTACGAATACGCGCACGCCTTTTACCGAAACTACTAATCCGCCCTTGTTCTCCTCAGTGACTACGCCTTCCACGGTAGTCTTGTTGGCCCTTGCCTCTTCGACCATTTCCCAGTTCTTTGCCGCGTCGAGGCGCTTCTTGGAGAGCATTACCGTGCCCTCGGCGTCGTTGACGCGCATTACGTAGGCCTCTATTTCCATTCCGACCTTAACGGCATCCTCAAGCTTTATATCAGGGTCGTCGGAAAACTCGGATACGGGTATGTAAGCGGAGTGCTTCGTACCCAAATCGACCAGAATTTCAGCAGGTGAAATCCCGACGACAACGCCTTTAACCTTATCTCCTGTATTTAAAGTTATTAAGCTCTGTTCAAGTAATTCTGCAAAACTGGTCTCCATATTCTCGGTTTTGCTCTCCCCATCGGAAATAACTTCAATGTCCTTGATTTGTTCCGCCATCTTGTTGTAAACCTCCTTAATTATCCATGCGGGCGTTGAAGCTCCCGCCGTGATGCCGACAGTCCTGGCATTTCTCAGCTTGTCCACATCAAGCTCAGATGCAGTCTCGATAAAAAGAACCTGCGGACACTTCTCCGCGCATATCTCAAATAGCCGCAGACTGTTGGCACTCGATTTGCCGCCGATTACAACAATAGCGTCACAAACCTCGGAAAGCTTTGCCGCCTCGTTCTGCCGCATAGACGTTGCTCCGCATATTGTATCAAATATTTCGTAATTTGTACACTCTTTTTTTATTAATTTATTGCACTCGTCCTTATTTGCCTGAGTCTCGGTGGTCTGAAAGACGACCGTTATGGGAAGTGTCCTGTTCTCCGGCGCGAGGTTCAGCCAGCCGCTCAGCTCGGAGACGTTTTTAAAGACAAGCGCGCCCTCGCACCACCCGCAGATTGCCACAACCTCGGGGTGGTTTTTACTGCCGATGACTATGGGTTTTCTGCCCTTGCCGCAGGCCTCTTTTACAATTTTGTGTATCCTCGAGACATTGGGACAGGTCGCATCTACAATCTCGCAGTTTTTCTCGCGCAGGGCCTCTATGTCCTTCTCGGTAGCCCCGTGCGACCTTATAATCACAACGGAGCACTCCGGCACATCCTCGATAGAGGGAACCTGGCAGACTCCCTTTTCTCTTAGCCTCGACACGGCCTGTTCGTTGTGGATAAGGGGACCTAAAGTATAGCACCGCCCCTCCGCCGCGGCCTTCTCCGCGAGCTCGACTGCCCTCTTGACGCCGTAGCAAAAGCCGGCGGTTTTCGCCTGGATTATCTTCATGGCTTTAGCGCCTCAATCTTTCTCATAAGTTCGTTTGCATAGACGGAATATGCTTCGGAGCCGCCGCCTTTTATTCTGTCAAGCACGTACGGCTCGCCGATAACCACATTTACGGTGCTGAAAAACTTCTTGTGCCGGGGTATATAGACGGGTACTATCGGCACACCGGTTTTGGATGCGAGCATAATCGCGCCCGTCTTTGCGGAAACCGCATCGCTCTCGGACACCCTTGTGCCTTCCGGGAAGATGGCTACCTTCTCCCCGCTTTTCAGCGCGCCGAGCGCGGTTTTAATCGCCTTTACATCGGATTTTCCCCTGTTTACACCAATCGTTCCGGCGAGCTTCAGCAGAGAGCCGAATACCGGAATGCGAATCAGCTCAATCTTGGCCATAAAGCGCATAAAATGCTTAAACCCGAAGGCAAAAGCGAGTATCGGCGGGTCACTGTAGGCCGAGTGGTTCGCGCAAATGAGCGCGGGCCCCTCGGGAATGTTCTCACGTCCTTTTACTCTGATTCTAAATAGAATGTGGAAAAAAGGGTAAAGCAATATATACCCGAACCTGTAAAAGCCCTTCATATTCCAAGTCTCTCCGATATGATTTGCGCTATCCTATCGGCGCTCTCCTCAAAACTGAGCTCTGTGGTGTCAAGCAGAATGGAGTCCTCAGCCGGCCTTAGAGGAGCGATTTCCCGGCTGCTGTCGTTTTTGTCGCGGTACTGCATGTCGCGCAATACCTCTTCATAGGTGCAGTTTACGCCTTTTTCCGTAAGCTCCTTATGCCTGCGCCGGGCCCTCTCCTCCGGTGAGGCCGTCAGGAAAATCTTTACGCTCGCGTTCGGGAGAACCACCGTGCCTATGTCGCGCCCGTCCATCACGACGTCGTAGCGCTCGGCAAGGCTCCTCTGCATGCCTAGAAGAAATGCTCTCACGGCGGGCATTGCCGATACGTCCGAGGCATAGATGGAGATTTCGGGCTCGCGTATCTTATCGGAGACATCTTCGCCGTTTAGCAGGATATGCTGATTTCCCTCGCCGTCGTACTCTATGTCGATGCTTATCTCGGGAAGAAGCTTTTCCACCGCCGGGGCGTCCTTCGAGGCGACCCCTTTCCGGCGCACATAGAGCCCCACCGCGCGGTAAATCGCGCCGGTGTCGACATAAACAAAGCCGAATCTCTTCGATATGCACTTTGCAAGTGAGCTCTTGCCCGCACCCGACGGGCCGTCAATCGCTACGCTTCGTTTCATTGCCGTTCTCCTTCGGTTTTGCCGCCTGTCTGCCCGCGAGCACCGCGGTAGACCAGGCAATCTGTAAATTGAACCCGCCCGTATACGCGTCGACGTCTATAACTTCGCCCGCGAAATACAAGCCCCTGACGAGCTTTGACTCCATCGTCGAGGGATTGATTTCCCGGGTGCTTACGCCGCCCGAGGTTATAATCGCCTCTTCTATCGGGCGCGGTCCGGTTATGTTAAGGGAAAACCCCTTCAACAGCTTAACAAGGCCCTGACGCTGCTGCCTTGTTATGGAATGCACCTTCGTATCTCCGGGTATCCCGGAGCGCTCCACAACCACGGGTATCATAAGGCGCGCCAGAAGGTCGTCAAGTGCATTTTTAAAGTCGCGGTTTGCGTACTTTTCAAAGTCGCGCAGTATTCGCGCGTCGAGCTTCTTTTCGTCAAGACCGGGCTTCAGGTCGATTTTCACGGTATAGCCGCCGCTTTTAAAATCTCGCATATGCGCGCTTGCTGACAGGACCAGAGGGCCAGAAATGCCGAAGTGCGTAAACTGCATCTCGCCGAGCTCCTCGTATATGCGCTTTCCTTCCCTATTATACGCCGAGAGCGTGACGTTTTTAAGCGACAGCCCCTGCATTCTCGGGCAGTAGTCGTCGTCCGTCTCCAGAGCGACAAGCGAGGGCTTCGGTTGGACTATCGTGTGACCTAGCCTCTCGGCCATGCGGTACCCGTCGCCGTTCGAGCCCGTCCTGGGATAGCTCATCCCTCCGGTACAGACTATCGCCGAGTCGCAGGGCAGCACCCCCGCGTCCGTCTTTACGCCTCTAACCCGGCCGCCCTCCGCGATAATGTCGAGCGCGCGGGCCTTTTTCACGTTAACGCCGAGCTGCCTCATGCGGCGGCTCAGCGCCTCGGCCACGTCGGCCGCCCGGTCTGAGACGGGAAAAACCCTGCCTCCCCGCTCGGTTTTCAGCGGAACTCCCAGACCTTCAAAAAACCTGATTGTATCCGATGGCGTAAAGCCGTGGAAGGCGGCAAAGAGGAACTTGCCGTTGCCCGGTATGTTCTCCATGAGCTCGTTGAGCGTGCAGTCGTTGGTCAGGTTGCAGCGCCCCTTGCCCGTTATCCTGAGCTTAACGCCCAGCCTGTCGTTTTTCTCAAGCACGGTGACGCAGCCCCCGCTCTCCGCGGCGCTAATCGCGGCCATCATTCCGGAGGCTCCGCCGCCTATGACGATGATGTTACTTGTCACCTTTTTCGTATACCCCGTATTCGGCCCATAAATTTTCAAGCTCGCTGAAGGTGCTTGAGAGCTTATCCCCGGTTTCGGCGCCCAGAGCGACGATAAGCGCGTTGATGAGCGACAGCGGCGCGACCAGGGAATCCACAAAGGAGACCATGTCGCTCTTGGCGAGGAGTTTTATCTCGGAAACCTTCGCTATAGGCGAATCCTCGTTGTCGGTTATGCCTATTACGGTAGCATTTCTGTCCCTAGCAAACTTAAGCGCCCTTACGGTACGGCTTGAATATCTCGGAAAGCTGATGCCTATTACCACGTCTTCGTTCGTGAGGCGGAGCATCTGCTCGAAAATCTCGCTTATCGAGGTGTCGTCCACAACCTTGACGTCGTCGAACAGCAGGTTGAGGTAGAAGCCCATGAACACGGCAAGAGCCTTGGACGAACGCACCCCGAGTATGTAGATTCTGCGTGCTCCGGCTATCGCCTTTACGGCTGCGTGGAAGGCCTCCCTGCTCGTCTCCTCAACGGTGTCGCGCAGCTTCTCGATGTCCCAGTGCAAAACTGTATCGAGCACGTCCTTTGAGCCCATTACATCCTTTGTCACCTTTATCCGCTGTATGGAAGTCGAACGTGTTCTTATCATCTCCTGCAGGGCCTTGCGCATACCGGGATAGCCGTCATAGCCCAGTTCCGAGGCAAAGCGCACCACGGTCGACTCGCTGACCCCGACGGTCTTACCCAGCTTGGCCGCGGTCATAAACGCCGCCTTGTCGAAGTTGTTCGTGAGGTACTCGGCAATGCGTCTCTGGCTCTTAGAAAAGCTGGAGTAATTCTTCTCTATCGCGGATATTACGTCCTTTTCCATATACACCTCCTAATAGCTCCGCTCATAATTGCTCCTCGTCAAGCTCGGCTAACAGGAGAACTATGCACAGCGAAGGCTGTCTTTAAGACGGACAGCACGTCATTTGTTAAGCCTGTACCCTGGTTTTTTATCCCGCTTATTTAGATATGATACAGTCAAGATAACATAAAATCAATAGATTTTGCAATTTCTGTTTCAGGAACATTCAAATTGCTCCGGCTCAAATCGAGCGCAGATACCTTATCTCATCCTCGGTGAGATAGCGCCACTTGCCGCTCTTAAGGTCCCCGAGAAAGAGATTCCCGACCGAAATGCGCTTAAGGCGCCTGACGGCAAGGCCGACCCTTTCGCACATCTTGCGCACCTGCCGGTTCCGCCCCTCGCGTATGGTTATATAAAGGCTGGCCTTGTCGCCTTCCACTTCCTCGATTCTGACCGAGGCGGCTTTCACCTTGTAGCCGTCAATCGTCATCTCCTCGCCGAGCGCCGCGATGGAGGCGTCGATGTCCTTTCCTCTGAGCTTCTTGACCTTCACAAGGTAGGTTTTCGGCACCTCAAAGGATGGGTGCATCAGGGAATTTGCAACCTCCCCGTCATTTGTCATTATAAGCAGGCCCTCGGAGTTGTAGTCGAGCCTCCCGACTGGATAAACCCGATACGGGCAGTCCTTCACCAGGTCGGCGACGGTCTTCCGGCCGTGCTCGTCGCTCATTGTCGTTACGTAGCCGCGCGGCTTGTGGAGCATTATGTATACTCTCTCCGCCGGGGCGCCGAGCACGATGCCGTCAACCTCAATCTTATCCTTATCGGGGTCGGCCTTGTCGCCGAGCATGGCGACTCTTCCGTTGACCCGGACCCTTCCATCGAGAATCAGCTTTTCCGCTGCCCGTCTTGAGGCTATCCCGCGGGCGGATATTATTTTTTGAAGCCTTTCCTTCATTTTCATCTCTCCCCCAAGAGAATATACATAACTTACTCCTGTTAAGGAAGCGCCGCTGTCGGCGCTTCCTTAACCCTTCATCTGAGTTTACATCGGCAAAAGCCCAAGCCTCAATCCCTGCATGCTTCCCAAATTCCACCAGCGCTTTATTCTGCCCCAGAAATCGAGCTTGGCTTCTTCGTCAAGTTCGACCGATTCGGCATATACCAGAGGAATTGACTTTACAAACTCGCCGTTTACGCTCAGCTCAATAGTACCGGCGACATCGCTCTCCCATACGGGCGCGTAGACGAATTTCGGCAGGCGCACCTTCACCTCAAGCTCGTCTTCCTTATTCAGAAGCAGGCTGAAGTCTTCTCCGTAGCAGACGCCCACCGTATCGGCAACTCCAGTGACTACGGGCAGCCTTATAAACTCCCTGCCTTTTTCGGAAACCGCGTGCATCCTGTACTGCGAAAAGGCCCAGTCGTAGAGCTTCATATGGTCGTCCCAGTCGTCGGGGGCGCAGAGCGTCACGCATATGAGCGTAAGGCCGTCTCTCTGCGCGCATGAGACAAGGGTCCTGCCGGCCGCCTTCGTATAGCCCGTTTTGATGCCCATTACGCCCTCGCAGCTCCAGAGGAGCTTGTTGTGGTTCACAAGGCTGCGCCCTGCGACCAGCTTGTGCTTTGTCGCGACAATCTCGCGGAAAAGCTCGTGTTCCATCGCCGCCGCTGCGATTTTCGCAAGGTCGGCGGCGCTGGAATAGTGCCCTTCCTCGTCAAGCCCGTGCGGATTTTTAAAGCTCGAATTTGTAAGCCCGAGCTCAGCCGCCTTTCTGTTCATAAGCTCGGCGAAGGCCTCGATGCTGCCGGCTGTGTGCAGCGCCAAAGCGTGGGCAGCGTCGTTCCCCGAGCACAACATCATTCCGTACAAAAGCTCCTCAACAGTAAGCTCCTCGCCCGGTCTGAGGTACATTGAGGAACCTTCGACGGCGGTGGATTTCGCGCTTACCTTCACCACTTCGCCGGGGTCGCAGTTTTCCAGAACCACGAGCGCCGTCATTATTTTGGTCGTGCTTGCTATGAGCATTCTTGCATCGGCGTTGTTTTCGTAAAGCACCCTGCCGTCCGGCAGGCAGAGTATGGCCGACCTTGCCGAGATGTCCGGCGCGGCAAAGGCCCTGCCGCACAGGAGCAGGGATATGAGAATAATCAATGCAATCAACGCAGTTTTCTTCAAAAATAAGCACCGCCCTAACAATGATGGGTGGTGCTTATTATATCTAGGACAGGTGGATTTTATTAATCGCCGGGAATTGAAACTCCGGTGCAAAGATTTCCCTGCGCCCTGACGGGAGCCTAATTGCCCTTGTCCTTGTCTTTACCAATCATTTCCTGCACCTTGTCCAGAACCTCCGGCACGAGCTCTATAACCCTGTCGAGAGCCGTATTGGCGGGCGGGGCTATGCTCACCAGCCTGACGTTGGAGTCCTTTATGACGAGGAAGGCGACCGGGGTTATGTTGACACCCGCTCCGCTGCCGCCGGTGAAGGGATTGGGAGTGCCCGAATTCTGGTTTTTCGACACATAGTCGCCGCCCCCGCTTCCGAAGCCGAAGCTGAGCCTTGAAACTGGTATCAGCGTTATCCCGTCGGGGGTGGTTATCGGCTGCCCTACTACGGTGTTGACATCAATCATGCTACGGATGTTTCGCAGAGTGACTTCCATGAGGTCTCCGATAGGATGCTTGTCCATACTACTTCTCTTCCTTTCCGCCTTCTTTATTTCTTAGTCTGATGTAATCCCGAATCGCGGGCAGGCCGACGTAGATTACCTGCCACACCGCCATGGTAAGTTTGGCTCTGAAAAAGATGCTCGGTTCCTTTAGCTCGAAGCTGAAACCGGATTTTATGTCGCGCTTTTTTATATTAAAATTCTGCTCCAAAACCGGAATTATCATACCCATCGCGGCCGATACCCCGCCGTAGGACAAGGCCACCTTCACGGGGTCCTCTCCGGCCGCCAGAACGTGCACGACAAGCTCGTCCATGCGGAACTTGTGCCTGAGCCTGATTATAATCTGTTTTATGAATGCCCATATCCCCTGGAAATCGGACATCGCACCGCCCTTTTTCTCGGGCTCGGGCTTCTTTGAGGGTTTGGGCGGCTTTTTTTCTTTTTTTGGCTTCTTCTCTTTCTCGTCGCGCGGGTAGAGGCGCCTCGAGACAGGGCCGACAATAAGCTCGACCAGGAAGCCCTCATCACTATACTCCAAAACCACTCCGACGCGCAATATGAGAATTAAAAATATCAGCGCGAGAAGGGCGAGAAAAACGTACAGGGCCGTCAAGGGCTCTCACCTCCCCGGTCTCAGGACAACGGTCCGCCGCTCTGCGCTTCCTCCTGCTCGATGAGGGCGGAAATGGCGTTTTGAAGCTCTATCTGGCCCTCGCTTATCCCGGTATCGGGAAGCTGGGGCAAATCGTTTATGGACTTCAGCCCGAAACATCTGAGGAAAGCGGGCGTGGTGCGGTAAACCGTCGGCCTCCCGGGTACCTTCAGCTTGCCGCAGGGCTCGATAAGCCCCTTTTCCTCAAGGCTCGCTATGGTATAGGAGCTGTCGACCCCCCTCATCTTTTCCACGAAAGCCCTCGTAACGGGCTGGAAATAAGCCACTATCGCAAGCACCTCAAGCGCCGTCTGCGTCAGCTGCGGCGGCTTTCTGGTCTCCAGAACCCTCCTTATCAGCTCCGCAAGCTCGGGCGCCGAGCAGAGCTGGAGCGAATTTTCAAGTCTTATGAGGCGTATTCCTCTCCGCTCCAGTACGTATGTATCGGCAAGATGGTCGGCGACATCGGAAATCAACCTGCCGTCCACACCCAGCGCGTCCGCTATCCTGTTTATCGGCACCGGCTCTCCAGAGGCGAATAATATCCCCTCGATGGCCGCTTCAAGTTCCCTTATCTCCATTAAAACCTCCGTCAGCTTAAGTAAATGGCGTTGTCCTGGCCGGCCCCTCAGTTCCCCGTACAGCTTACGACCAGATTGTCGTCAGTTCCAACGAAAATTATACTACCGCTCTTGCAAAGTTCAAGAAGCGCCACGAAGGTCGCTATGACCTCGGTCCGGCTGTGGCTCTCAAGCAGCAGAGTCTGTACGCTGACCGCTCCGCGGCTTTTAAGAGTCGTAAGTATCTCCTCGGTCTTCTGCGACACGGGATAGATTATCTTCTGCGGGAGAGCAAGGAGCTCCGGAATCCTCTCCGGTTCCGGCTCCCCTCTGGCAAGCACCGACAAAATCGCTTTTCTAAGGTCCTCCCTGGGGTGGACGTACGAATACCTGTTGTCCGCCTCAAGAGGCTCCGGCGGCTTTGTAAAGTAGCCGACGCCGCGCTCGCTGCAGGCCGCAAGGAGCTCGGCAGCGAGCTTGATGCCGGCATAGCAGTCGCGGCGCTTTAGCTCCTCGAGCGAGGACATGAGCGTCTCCAGCTCCGAAACCGGCTCCTCGTCGGTAGAAAGCAGCATTTTTGTTTTTATATATGTAAGATGGGCGGCCATCGCGATAAACTCGCTGGCAATCTCAAGGTCCATCCTTTTCATCTCGTCCAGGTATTCGAGATACTGCTCGAGTATCACTGATATCTGGACGTCGCGTATCTCTATCTTATTCTTGCTCAAAAGCTGGAGAATCAGGGCGAGAGGGCCTTCAAAATCCTCCATTTCGTCCTTGGACTTTATTATGCCTTCGAGCCTAAAGGTAGGGCCTTCCATATCCCCGCCTCCTGCTAGACAAGATTGAAAGCGTAATCTGCAATCGGGAAAAGCCTGCCGTATACGGCAGCGGTGATTCTGCCGAGCGGGACATCCAGCACGCCCGAAAACACAATCAGCATGAGCAGGATTACTCCGAATCTCTCGTACATCATCAGCCTCACATATAGCCGGTTCGGCAGCAGAGAGAAAAGAACCTTCGAGCCGTCGAGCGGCGGTATCGGTATAAGATTGAAAACGCCGAGTGAAACGCTAAGGTAGGCCGTTGTTCTTATGAGGCTCAAAATGATGCTGCCAACAGAGCCGCTGTACAGGCTCTTCCATAAAAGCCCGTAAAGAAACATGCAGACGGCCGCAAGCAGAATATTGGAAAGCGGCCCCGCCAGGGCGGTGAGCGCCATGTCCCGTTTGGGCCTTCTGAAATTGTACATATTCACGGACACCGGCTTCGCCCAGCCGAAGCGGAAAACAGCGAGCATCAGCAGCCCCAGCGGGTCTATGTGCCGCAGAGGGTTGAGGCTGAGCCTTCCCTCCAGCTCGGAAGTCCTGTCGCCCAGCAGATAGGCCACAAAGCTGTGGCTCATCTCATGTATGATTATGCAGGCAAGCGCCGGAACTATCGAATAAACAAGATTAATCAGATACGACCAGTCTAGATTTCTGAATACTTCCCTTATTCCCATTTTCTGAATCCTTGCGTCACTTCCCGACGCGTCTTAATATCTCCGATATCAGCTCGTCGCGCCCCGTTCCCTTTTCAGCGGAAAAGAGTATTACGGGAACGTCCTCCCCAACTCCCAGCGCAGACTTTATCATTTCTATATTCGGCTCGATTTCGCTCTTTTTAAGCTTGTCGGACTTGTTTGCAACCACTATGAGCGGGCAGCCCGTGGACTTAAACCAGTTTGCCATCGTAACATCGTCGGCGGTGGGCCTGTGTCTGCTGTCGACAATCATGACTCCGAGGCTGACAAGCCCTTTGGCAAAGTAGCTCTCCAGCAGCTCCGCCCAGCGCTTCTTCTCGCCCTCGGACACCTTCGCGTAGCCGTAGCCCGGAAGGTCCGCGAAGTACGCGGTCCTGTCGATGAGAAAGTAGTTGATGTGCGCGGTCATGCCGGGCGTGGAGCCGACCCTCGCAAGGTTCTTCCTGCCTGTAAGCCTGTTTATTACGGAGGACTTGCCGACGTTCGACCTGCCTGCGAAAACAATCTGGGGTCGCCCGTCGTTTATGAAATCCCGCTCTGAAGCGGCTGATTTGACAAATTCCGCGTTGCTGAAGTTCATTTCTTCCCCTCACAGAAAACGGAAGCCGGCTTTCTCCTTGAGCAGCACCACGGCATGCACGGCTATGCCGAGGCAGGCGCCCGTAAAGCCAAGCCCCTCTTCGGTTGTAGCCTTGACATTTACATTGCGGACGTCCGTCTTCAGGACAGACGCTATATTCTGCTGTATCTCGGGTAAAAAATTGAACAGCTTGGGCTGCTGGGCTATTATCGTAATATCGACGTTGCCTACCTTGTAGTTCGCGGCCTGTATTAGCTCCAAAACCCTCTCAAGCAGCTCCATGCTGTCCGCATCCTTGTACCGCGGGTCCCCGGGAGGGAAATACATGCCGATATCTCCGAGAGCGGCGGCGCCGAGCAAAGCGTCCATAAGGGCGTGAGCCACGACGTCGGCGTCGGAGTGCCCGTCGAGTCCTTCGGGATAGGGAATCTCGATTCCGCCCAGGACGAGCCTTCTTCCTATTTTGAAGCGGTGCACGTCATAACCGTGTCCGATTCTCATACCTCGCATACGCTCCTCTCTCTGAGTATGGCATCGGCGACGATTAAATCAGAGGGCGTTGTTATTTTAATATTGTCATAATCCCCCTGAGTTATTTTAACCGTGAGCCCGAGCTTTTCAACCGCCATGCAGTCGTCGGTAATCTCCGCCTTCGTGCGTATCACATCGGTCAGCGCGGCTTTTATAATATCGGTCTTAAAAACCTGAGGGGTCTGTATCGCAAACAGCGTGGCCCTGTCCGGAGTGCTCACAACCTCTCCGGACTTTACGACCTTTATCGTATCCTTGACCGGGACTCCGGGCGCGGCTGCATTGTACTCCGCAGCCGCTTTAATCGTTTCCTCAATAAGCCTCTGGGTAACAAGGGGGCGCGCGCCGTCGTGTATCGCCGCAAGCTGCGATTTCGGGGATACCTCCATGAGCCCGATGTATACCGAGTCCTGCCTTCTCTCCCCGCCGCGTATTACCTTTGAAACCTTTGAAAAGCCGTATTCGTTTATAAGTACTCCGATATCGCCTATCTCCTCGGGCCTTGCCACCACTATTATCTCGTCGACTTCGGGGCACAGCTCGAAGACCCTGAGCGTGTGAGCAAGCACCGGCTCGCCGTCTATCTCGGCAAAGAGCTTGTTGAGCCCCATCATTCTTTCCCCTCTGCCGGCGGCGAGTATTACAGCGCTGCAGAACAGGCGCTCGTTCTTTCTCCGCCTCGATATTCTGAAGAGCTTTTTTAGCAAGCCTGACATAATGTGCCCCCGTTCCGATTATGTTTATAAAAAGGAGCTGTTTCTACAGCCCCCCACTATAACCGTCTTATACAGCTTATTTTTATCAGGCGCAATTAATGCAGCTTAATTTGGACGACTAGTGAGACAGGGCCTCGTTTATTTTCGCCTCTATCTCGTCGTAGGTGGATTTTTTGGAAAGGACTATCTCGGATATGAGAATCTGCTTTGCGCTTCTGAGCATCTTCCTCTCGCCGGTGGAGAGGCCCCGCTCAACCTCTCTGTACATAAGCCCCTTGATGACCCTCGCGACTTCGATGAGGTCCCCGCTTTTCAGGCGCATCATATTCTCGCGGTAACGCCTGTTCCAATTCTGGTCCATCTCGACCTCAATCTCGCTTATGGAGGCTATGACCTTGTCCGCCTGCTCTTCCGTCAATATCGGACGCACGCCGATTTCCTCTGAATTTTCCACAGGAATCAATACAACCATACCGCCAACAGGCATTCTGAGGACATAGTATTCCCTTGTAACCCCGTTAATCGTCTTCTTCTCTATGGCTTCTATGACGCCGGCCCCGTGCAGCGGATGGGCTATCATGTCGCCAATCTGAAACATGGGAATCCTCCTTTCCTCAGAATTTTGTTACGATACATTATTATATAAGTTAATTATACACACTTTTTCAATTTTTCGCAAGTAAGGCTTCAAAATCTTTTAATCCAGTCGCTTATATGCGATATTACAAAACAAAGCGCAGGAAAGATATCTAACCTTTCCTGCGCCTTAAACTTTTTTATTTATCTATTATTCAAAGGTCTCGATAACAACACCGGAGCCGACCGTTCTGCCGCCCTCGCGGATAGCGAAGCGCAGACCCTTCTCAATAGCTATCGGTGTGATGAGCTCGACGTACATGTCGACGTTGTCGCCGGGCATGCACATCTCGACGCCCTCAGGCAGGGTGATGGTGCCTGTGACGTCGGTTGTACGGAAGTAGAACTGCGGACGATAGTTGCTGAAGAACGGGGTGTGACGGCCGCCCTCTTCCTTGGTCAGAACGTAAACCTGGCCTTTGAACTTTGTGAGAGGATGAATGCTGCCGGGCTTTGCGAGAACCTGGCCTCTCTGGACCTCGTTCTTTGCGATACCGCGGAGGAGCGTACCGACGTTGTCGCCGGCCTCGGCGTAGTCGAGGACCTTGTGGAACATCTCGGTGCCGGTAACGACTGTCTTCTTGGTGGGCTTGATGCCGACGATTTCAACCTCGTCGCCGACCTTGACTCTACCACGCTCTACGCGGCCGGTGGTAACGGTTCCGCGTCCGGTGATTGTGAAGACGTCCTCGATGGGCATGAGGAAGGGCAGGTCGGACTTACGCTCGGGTGTCGGAATGTAATTGTCGACAGCGTCCATGAGCTCCTTGATGCAGGCATACTCGGGAGCGTTCGGGTCTTTTGACTCGCAGGTAAGAGCGTTGAGAGCGGAACCCTTGATAATGGGAATCTCGTCGCCGGGGAACTTCTCCTTTGTCAGAAGCTCGCGGACTTCCATCTCGACAAGCTCGATGAGCTCGGGGTCGTCAACCATGTCTATCTTGTTGAGGAATACAACGATAGCAGGAACGCCGACCTGGCGGGCGAGGATTATGTGCTCACGGGTCTGAGCCATCGGGCCGTCGGTGGCGGCGATGACGAGGATGGAGCCGTCCATCTGAGCGGCGCCGGTTATCATGTTCTTAATATAGTCGGCGTGCCCCGGGCAGTCGACGTGCGCATAGTGGCGCTTATCAGTCTGATACTCGACGTGGGAGGTGTTGATTGTGATACCTCTCTCCTTCTCTTCGGGAGCCTTGTCTATCTGTTCATATGCTTGGAAATCGGCCTTGCCGAGGAGGTTGAGGTACTTGGTAATAGCAGCTGTGAGGGTGGTCTTGCCGTGGTCGACGTGACCAATGGTGCCGATATTTACGTGGGGCTTTGTTCTTTCAAACTTTTGCTTAGCCATTGTGAGTTGTCCTCCTTATACTATAAAATAAGCATTTGTATGATAAAGTTATTCTACAGCACGTCCGCTGTTTTTGCAACCAAAATTTATATATCCTTTACTCTTCCGCTCAGCTTGATTATCTCGTCCTGGATATTCTTCGGCATCTCAACATAGTGACTGGGCTCCATGCTGTAGTTTCCTCTGCCCTGGGTCCTGCTGCGCAGGTCGGTCGCATAGCCGAACATCTCGGAAAGCGGGACAAAAGCGAATATCTGAGTGGCTCCGCTCCTCGTCTCCATTCCGGTTATCTGGCCGCGGCGGGCGCTTAGGTCGCCCATTACGTCGCCCATGTATTCCTCGGGGACGGTGACGACAACCTTCATAATCGGCTCAAGGAGAGTCGGTTCCGCCTTCTGGCAGGCCTCCTTGAAGGCCATGCTCGCGGCTATCTTAAACGCCATTTCAGAGGAGTCTACCTCGTGGTATGAGCCGTCGAACAGGGTTACCTTGACGTCAACTACATTGTAGCCTGCAAGTATACCGGACTGCATCGCTCCCTGGATTCCCTGGTCGATTGCAGGGATAAACTCCTTCGGGATTGCGCCTCCGACAATCTTGTCGATGAACTCGTAGCCTTTGCCGGGCTCGTTCGGCTCGACGAGAATCTTAACGTGCCCGTACTGGCCCTTACCGCCTGACTGTCGGACATATCTGGTATCGGCGGTGGCAGCCTTCTTGATGGTCTCCTTGTACGAAACCTGAGGCTTGCCCACGTTAGCCTCAACCTTGAACTCGCGCAGAAGCCTGTCCACGATAATTTCCAGGTGGAGCTCGCCCATGCCGGCTATGATGGTCTGTCCCGTCTCGCTGTCGGTATAGGTTTTAAAGGTCGGGTCCTCCTCGGCGAGCTTTGAAAGGGCTATAGCCATCTTCTCCTGACCGGCCTTGGTCTTGGGCTCTATCGCGACTCGGATAACAGGCTCCGGGAATTCCATTGATTCAAGTACAATCGGGTTTTTCTCATCACAGAGCGTATCGCCGGTAGTAGTGCTCTTCAGCCCCACGACTGCGACTATGTCGCCGGAATAGACTGCGTCTATATCCTCTCTGTGATTTGCGTGCATCTGCAGTATTCTGCCGAGACGCTCCCTCTGCCCCTTTGTGGAGTTTAGAACCGTCGTGCCCGCGCTGGCAGTGCCGGAGTACACGCGGATGAACGAAAGGCGGCCGACATAGGGGTCTGTCATAATCTTGAACGCGAGAGCCGAAAAAGGAGCCGTATCGTCGGCCAGACGCGTCTCTGTTTCGCCTGTGCTGGGATTCGTGCCTTCCACGGGCGGGATGTCCAGCGGCGAAGGCAGATAGTCCACGATGGCGTCGAGAAGCTTCTGCACGCCCTTGTTGCGATAAGAGGTGCCGCACAAAACGGGGATTAAATCGACGGAAACGGTTGCCTTTCTGATCGCGCTTTTGAGCATATCGGTGGGGATTTCCTTACCCTCAAGATACAGCGTCATTATCTCGTCGTCGAAATCCGAAACTGCCTCTATGAGCTTAATTCTGTATTCTTCGGCAAGCTCGCGCAGATGCTCGGGTATCTCCTCGACCCTCATGTCCTTGCCGAGGTCGTCGTAGTATACGTCGGCCTGCATCTCGACAAGGTCGATTATTCCCTTGAAATCAGATTCGCTTCCAATGGGCAGCTGAATCGGAACCGCATTGCACTTGAGCCTGTCGTGGACCATATTGAGCACGTTGAAAAAGTTTGCGCCCACGATGTCCATCTTATTGACATAAATTATGCGCGGAACATGGTAGCGGTCTGCCTGTCGCCATACAGTCTCGGACTGAGGCTCCACGCCGCCTTTTGCGCACAGCACTGTGACACACCCGTCGAGCACTCTCAGCGAACGCTCAACCTCGACCGTGAAATCGACGTGGCCAGGTGTGTCTATTATGTTGATGCGGTGGCCTCTCCAATAACAGGTCGTTGCGGCGGAAGTAATGGTTATTCCGCGCTCCTGCTCCTGCTCCATCCAGTCCATCGTGGCCGAGCCCTCGTGGGTCTCGCCCAGTTTATAGGTGCGGCCTGTGTAGAACAGTATGCGCTCTGTCGTTGTGGTTTTTCCCGCATCGATGTGCGCCATTATTCCAATGTTTCTTGTATCTTTGAGGGTACTTTGCCTCGGCATATTTTCTCTCCTACTTAAAACAACCTATGGGATTACCAGCGATAATGGGCGAAAGCTCTGTTGGCCTCTGCCATCTTGTGCATGTCTTCCTTCTTCTTGACCGAGTTGCCAACATTGTTGCTTGCATCCATTATTTCTGCGGCAAGACGCTCTTTCATCGTCTTCTCGCCACGGGTTCTGGCAAAATTCGTAATCCAGCGCAGCGCGAGCGTCTGGCGTCTGTCGGCCCTAACTTCGACAGGGACCTGATAGGTGGCGCCGCCGACGCGGCGTGCTTTAACCTCGAGCGAAGGCATGACGTTCTCCATTGCCTGTACGAAGACGTCAAGAGGCGATTTGCCGGTCTTATCTGCTATTATCTCAAAAGCGCCGTAAACTATCTTTTGTGCAACGCCTTTTTTGCCTTCCTGCATAACCTTGTTTATCAGTTTTGTAACCAAGGTCGAATTGTATATAGGATCCGGCAATACTTCTCTCTTGGGTACGCTACCTCTTCTGGGCACTATACTTCCCTCCTTCATATAAAAATGATTTCATAGGTACTCGAAGGAACTTGCGTCCCCCGTGAATGCCCTGCCTGAGAGATAACATACATTTAAATATATATGTCAATCTTTTCGGCAAGGCAGAGCCTTGCGCCAAAGCGCTAAAACTCAATTCAATTACTTGCGGCCTGCGGCTGCAGCCTGACCGGGCTTGGGTTTCTTCGCACCGTACTTGCTTCTTCCCTGCATACGCTTGGCAACGCCCTGCGCATCGAGAGTGCCGCGGATAATGTGGTATCTTACGCCGGGGAGGTCCTTAACACGGCCGCCGCGAATCATGACAACGGAGTGCTCCTGCA